>LXNI01000222.1_pt1 | contig 71936 bp, 61 predicted proteins | sample 809091 | NCBI WGS metagenome assembly LXNI01 (sample SAMN04870527, study PRJNA318959) | sponge metagenome | biome: 01000161; feature: marine sponge reef; material: water | host: Sarcotragus foetidus | place: Greece: Milos, Mediterranean Sea | collected 2013-05-29 | depth 5-7 m
GCAAGCGTCGCCGCGTCGCCGTCCGCGTCCGTCGCCGTGTACGCATACGCCGTCGCCGACTGCGGTGCCGCGGGCGTGCCCGACAGCACCCGCGTCGCCGCGCTGAAACTCACGCCGGCCGGCGGCGCCGGCGTCAGCGCATAGGTCAATCCCCCGTCGCCGCCACTCGCCGCGGGCAGGGTCAACGTCTCCAAAGCCGTGCCCCGGACCCACGTCTGGTCGGGAGTCGTCGCGTCGCCGAACGACGGGTCCTCCACCGTGATCGTCATCTCTCCCGTGTCCGACCCGAACCACATCCCGGGGTCCCGCACCATCCGCCACGCGAACGCGTAACTCCCCGTCGTCTCCGGCGCCGTGATCCTGAACGTGAAGGCGTAACTCTCGTTCGGCGCCACGCTCCCGGACAGCGGCGCCCGCTTGAGCCCCCATGTCTCGTTGTCCGACGGATTACGCGAACCCAACGCGTATCCGGCCGCCGATGTCCACGTCGTCGTCCCGGCGTTCTTCATCGTCACCGTCACCGTCGCGGCGCCGCCGGCCGCCATCCTGGACGGCACGCCCGAGATCGAGACGAAGGACGCGTCGTCCACCGACGCCTCCTCCACCTTGACCCTGAACGTGAGGGGTAACCGCACCGCCGCCCGTGTCCGTCGCCGTGTATGCGTACTCCGTCGCCGCCTGCAACCTCGTCGGCGTGCCCGACAGGGTTCGCGTCGACTCGGTGAAGGTCACGCCGTCGGGCAGCGAGGGCGTCAACGCGTAGGTCAACGCCCCGGCTGCGCCTATCGCTTCGGGCAGCGTCAAAGCCTCGATGGGCTCGGCCTTCACCCACGTCCGGTCGGGAATCGCCGCGTCGCCGAACGACGGACCCGTCACCTCGATGTTCCACAGCGCCGTCTTGCGGCCGAACCAGCCGTCCGCGCCGCGAACCATCCGCCAACGGAACGGGTGGGCCTGGACCGTTGCCGGCGCCGCGATCTCGAAGGTGAAGTCGACCGTCCCGCCCGGCGCCACGTCCGAAGGCAGGGGCGCCCGGCTCAAGCCCCACGTGGCGTTGTCCGGCGGACGCTGCGAACCCAACGCGTAGCCGCCCGCCGAACTCCACGTCGTCGTGCCCGCGTTGCGCATCCGCACCGTCACCGTCGTTGCGGAACCGACCCCCATCGTCGAAGGCACGTCCGTGTAGGACACGAAGGCCGCGTCGTCCAGGGACGGCGCCTCCACCTTGATGGTGAACGTCAGAGTCGCCGTGTCGCCGTCCGCGTCCGTCGCCGTGAACGTGTACTCCGTCTCCTCCCGGACCTCCGTCGGCGTGCCCGAGAGCGTGCAGGCCGAAGCGTCCAGCGCCAGACCCGCGGGCAGCGCCGGCGCCGCCGAGCACTCCACCGGAGCGTTGCCGCCCGTCACCAGAAGGTCCACCGCGACCGGCTCGCCCTTCACGAAAACCTCGGCGCCGGTCTTGCCGAACACGGGCGACGTGTCCGGCGCCGTCACCGTCACGTCGACCGCGGCGGACACTCCGTCGTAATCGCCGCCGGCGCCGGTCAGGGCGACCGTGGACGCCCCTTCCCGCACGCCCGTCACCTTCACCCTCTGCGCCGCGGCGTAGTCCGACGCGGTGAACGTCAGGCTCGCCGGGTCCACCGTCGCCGCGCCCGTGTCGCCGCTCGTCACCGAAACCGTCACCGCGGCCGACGGCGCCGTCGCCAGCTTCACCGTGAACGTGTCCGATTCGCCCTCCACCACGCTCAGCCCCGGCGGCGGCGCCACGAGTGCCGGCACGTCATCGTCCTTCACCGTCACCGCCACCGAGCCCGAAACGCCGTCGTAGCCGCCACCGGAGGCGCTGAGCGAGACCGTGACGTTCTCGTCCCGCGAGGCGCCGTGATCGTGAACTGGAAGCTGCGCCGCGCGTTCGGCGCCACGCTGCCCGAGACGTCCACGGCGCCAACGCCCCAGTCGTGGCCGACCGGCCTCAGCGCGAAGCTCGTCCTCGTCGTCGTCACGGTCCCTTGCGTGGTCTCCCTGACGAGCGTCCTCGCCCAGGTCGTCGTGCCGGCGTTCGACATCGTCACCCTCACCAGTACCTTGTCCTTAGGCTTCATGGTCATGGGCACATCGGAGTACGACACGAAGGCCGAGTTGTCCCCGGCGCTCGCCGGACCAGCCAACGATGCAAGGACCAGGAACAGACCGGCGGCCGCCCCGCGGCGAAACGCGGAACGACCCGATCCGTCTGCTCTCGAGATGAACATGCGTCCCCCCGCCTCACACTCCCTGAATCACGACTCGAGGCGGCGAAGACCGCTCAGCGCCCCGCGGCGCCACCCGCGCAGGCCCCGGAGAAGGCTTCCCTGTCGATGATCGCCCGCGCCGGCCGGCCGGGTTCGTTCAAGTAATGACGCCGCTCACCGGTGATGGTGTCGGTGACCTCGATCCGGTAACCCAGGTCGGTCGTCGAAGCGGCCAGTACCCACACTCGCCCGTTCTCCTCGCAGCCGTCCAACACCTTGACCAACACCTCCCAGTTCAGTGGGTCGAAGAATCGGAACAGGCCCGACTGCGCCGTGCCTTCGTTCACGACGCGGGCCCGCTGCTCATTCATATCAGCGCGCCACCAGGTCATGGACACCGCGAAGCGCGAACCCCACAGGCAAAGCGTCTCGACATCGGCCCGGCAAGTACCGAAGGGCGACGCCGGCGCGACCAGCACCTCCCGCGTCGCCGAGTCCCGGCCCCAACGATTGCTCACCGTCAGGGTGACGGTGTAGAGGCCCGGCGAAGACCATGCGTGGTTCGGAGACGGCAGAGTCGACGTGGCGCCGTCGCCGAAGCTCCAGCGCCTCTCCGCCACGTTGGAACTCGTGTCCCTGAAGACGACGCGCTCGCCCGGGAGAGTCCAGCAGAGTTGCTCCTCGCACGGAACAAAGAGCCGGAACGAAGCCTCCGGAGGAACGCCGGACGCCGCCCCAGGACTGCTGACGGAGTACCCGCGCTCGTTGTAGGCGAAGATCCTGAAGACGCTTCCCAATGGGTTTCGAGGTACCTCGACATTGGCGACCGATTCCGTGTCCGCGGGGACCGTGAGGACCCTCTCCCATAGCTGTCTTCCTCTCGCGGAAGATGTCCCGGTGCGCTGGATCTCGAACCCTCTTTCGTCGTTCGAGTTGTCCTTCCAACTCAGACTCACCCGATCGCCCACCCGATGTTCTTTCAGAACATAGGCGAGGTCAGAAGGCGCCGACGGCCCTTGACCGCGCTCCCCCAAGGTCACGTAGGCATCTGATCTCGGGCCGCCGCTGATGGTCCTCGCTCTCCCCGCTTTGACCGAAAACCTGTAGCGGCCGCCGCGAGCCAAGTTCTCGAAGTCGATGTAGGCGCGACCGCCGGCAGTCCACGATGGCGCCGATCGGTACCACCGGTATCGCTCTTCCCAGCCTCGAAGCTTTGCGTGGACGGAGTAGATCGCGGCGGCCGGGTCGGCAATCCAACTGACGCGCACCGTCGTCGGCCCGATGGCCGACGCGGAGAGGCCCGCAGGCGGCGGCGGGTCCAGCGGATTGGCCCACCGGAAAGGCACCGTCTCGCTGCTCTCGGAGTAGCCGGAAGAATTGTAGGCGAACACCCTCGCCTCGTAGTCGACACGGCCTGGCACATTCGTCCCGACCCACGCGCTCAGTCCTGCGCGCTCGCTGTCCGCCTCTACGGCGTATCGATAGATCGGATCGCCGTCCAGGAGAATCTGCACCTCGAACGCCGTTTCGTTGTCCGAGTTGTCGGTCCAGCGGACCTCCGCATCGAAGGACACTTCCTGGATCGGCGCCACGGAAACGCCCGACGGCGCCGCGACCTCGCCTACGCCCAGCCTGACGATACTGCTGCGTAGCGAACGGGCGTTGCCCTTTCGCGCGCGCAGCGAGAAAGAGTAGCGCGCGCCCGGTTCCGTGTGCTCGAGAGGGATGGACGCCCTGGCGCGGCCCTTCAGCGTCACGACATCCGAATCGCAGCATGGGAACTCGCGTGAGAAAAACAACTCGTATCCCTCCGCGCCCGGTGCGTTGTCCCTCCAGGAAAGCTGCGCGGCGCCGCGGTCGTACCACACTCGAAGTTCGCTCGGCGGCGCCGGAACGCCCTCCAGCGACGGCAGATAGTCGCTGTACCGCGCGACGATGTGAACGGTCTCCCGCAGCAACCGTTCGTTGTCCCGCCGGTTCGCAACGCCCAACACCGCTCCCCAGGGCCGGAGTCGAGGAGTCGAGAAGAACGGCTCGCGCTGGCCGCGATAACTCATCACCGTGCCAAGGCTCGGCATGACATCGTAGTTTTCGTGGCCGTACGCATACGGCCTGAACAGGCGCTTCTCCGGCACAGCCAAGTTGGCCGGATCGTGGTGGGCGCCCAGAGCGTGGCCAATCTCATGCGCGAACGTGAGAGCGTAGTCCCAGCAGAAGAGCTCGCCGTTCGTCGTCCAGCCGGGCCGGTCTCGCCCGCGTGCCGGATGGCCGCCAGGGCGCCGCCGCGGTCGGCCCAGTTCTCGGCCGCCTTCGCCGTATAGGCCACCAGGATGTCCAGCCGGTCGTGGCTTTGCGGATCGCTCACCCGCTCGGGACGGGCCGCCGCGGCGGCCCCCGCTCTGGCCCAAGCGGGACCATGGCCATGACCGGCATGGGCGTCCTCCGCGATCGAGTCCACGCCGCACCAACCCTCCGGCCGCTCATCGAAGATCGCCGCCATCCCGCCTCTGCCGTCCCGCTCCGCGTGGATCCCGTACACGCCGCCCCCCGCGGCGCCGAAACGGCCCACCAGCCGGCCGCCCTCCACCGTCAGCACCACCGTGTCGTATCCCGCGCCCGGCTGGCCGCCCGACCACATCAGGTCGCCGCCGCCCCGATCCTCGAACACGCTCCGCTCGGCGACCAGCACGCTGCCGTCCGGAGTCGGCGCCTCCAGCCGCCACGGAGCGCTCCGCAACAGGTCCAGGTCGACGTCCACGGCGACCGGCGCGGGACCCATCGCACCCGGATCGCCCGTGGAGGCGGCCTGCTCGACGCCGGGCGTCAGAGTCAGAAGCCGCTGCGCCTGAGCGGCGGTAGCCGGCAGCAGCAGCACCAGCAGCAGCACGAAACCGAGCCGCAACCCCGCGAACCCGCTCCAGGGAACGAGAGCACTCATCAACATGCCTCTTCAGGAAGTCGTCATCAATGGCAGGGGCGCGTGCGGAGTATCGCAGATCCGATTCTGGCCTCGATCTCTGAACCGGACTCAGCGCTGATGCCATCGATCGCCGCAGCCGCCAACTGCATCGACCGCGGCGCCGCGCTGCGAGGACCCCGCCCCCGTGGCCAGCGCGCTACCCTCGGGCGGCAGACGGTACGGAGCCGTCTGCCGCTCCCAGAAACCAACCCTGAACCGAACCGGATCGAAGCCTCTCTACCGAAGCCGCTCCACGCTCGTTTCTCTATTGGAAACACTTCCAGGCAGGCGCTCAACCCGACTGTCCGCGGTTGACCGAGGTGTAGACGGAACGGCCGAGCTTCGCGCCGAGAACCTCCCGGAGTTCTTCCTCTGACGCCTGCGTCACGCCGGCGTAGCTGCCGAACCGGCGCACGAGTAGCTTGCGCCGCTGCGGGCCGATGCCCCGCAGGTCGTCGAACCGGCTGTGCAGGGTTCGCCGGGAGCGGCGGCGGCGGTGGCGCGACACGGCGAACCGGTGCGCCTCGTCCCGTACCTGCTGGAGAACCCGCAGGCCGGCGTGATGCCGCTTCAGCCGCAGCGGCGCGGGTCGCACCGGAACGTAGATCTCCTCCTCCCGCTTGGCCAGTCCCACCACCGGCGTCTCGTCGACGCCCAGCTCGGCCAGTGCCTCAAGGGCCGCGTTCAATTGGCCGCGCCCTCCATCGATCAGGATCAGGTCCGGCATCTCGCCGACTTCCTTCAGGCGGCGTCGGTAGCGGCGCTCCACCGCCTGCCGGATCGACGCGAAGTCGTCCGCCTGCTCCAGGCCGCGGATGTTGAAGCTGCGGTACTGGTTCTTGACCATCCGGCCATCGCTCCAGACCACGAGGGAGGCAACGGTCTCGCTGCCGCCGAAGGTCGAAATGTCGAAGCCCTCGATCCGTCGCGGCGGCTCTTCGAGATCGAGCGCGCGCCGCAGCGCCTCACCGGCCTCGCCGGCAGCGGCCGCGCCCCGGAACCGCCGGAGAAAGGCCATCCGGGCGTTGCGGTTCGCGAGCGCCACCCGCTGCGCCTTCGGTCCGTGCGATGGCATCCGGAGGTACACCTTCGATTCGCGGCGTTCGCTCAGCCACGAAGCGAGAGCCTCCTCGCCCTCGATCGGCGCCGGCAGGTGGATCTCCCTGGGAATGAGCGTTGTGCGGTCGTAGAGCTGCGGCAACAGCTCCGACAACAGGCGCTCGGCGGTGATCTTCGAAACGCCCTCCCAGAACAACTCGCGGCGATCGAGCACCTGGCCGCCGCGCATGACCAGGACGACGACCGCCGCGTTGTCGCCGCGGACGTGGACGCCGAAGATGTCGACGTCCTCGCCCCGGTCCGAACTCAGCTTCCGCCGCTGGCTGATGGATGCGATCTCCTGCATCGTGTCGCGAAGACGGGCCGCCGTCTCGAACTCCAGGCGGGTCGCCTCGGTCCGCATGCGGCCGCGCAGGTCCCGCAGCAACTCGTCGTTCCTGCCGGCGAGAAACAGACGCGCTTTCTCGACCGCCTCGGCGTAGGCCTCGTCGGTCGTCAGGCCCTCGACGCAGGGCCCCAGGCAGCGCTTCATGTCGTAGTAGAGGCAGGGTCGCGGCAGGCTGCCGTCGATCTCGATCCGGCACACCCGGATGCCGAACAGCTTCTGCGTCAGCTTGATCGCCTTGCGCGCCAGTCCGGCGGGCAGGTAGGGACCGTAGTACTCCGCGCCATCGCGGCGAATGCGTCGCGTGAAGGCGAGGCGCGGATGCCCGTCGGCGAGCGTGAGCTTCAGATAGGGGTACGTCTTGTCGTCTCGCAGGCGGATGTTGAACCGCGGCTGCCGGCGCTTGATCCAGTTGTTCTCGAGCAGCAGCGCTTCGGCTTCCGAGTCCGTGACGACGAACTCGATATCCGCCGCGTCCTGGAGCATCAGGGCGATGCGCGGGTCCTCCGCCGGCTTGCGGTAGGACGCCGCGCGACGCCTGAGGGACTTCGCCTTGCCGACGTACAGCGCCTCGCCGGCCTCCCCCTTGAAGATGTAGATCCCCGGCTGATCCGGAAGCTCTCCCAGCCGCTGCCGCAGCTCCCGGCGCATCAGCCCATCACCTTCAGCTCGTGGAGTTCCTTCAGACGGTCGCGCAGTACGGCCGCCTGCTCGAACTCCAACCGCCGGGAAGCCTGCTTCATCGCCTTCTCCAGGCGTGCAATGCGGCGTTCCAGGGGCATCTCGGGAGCGTCCTCGCGAAGCAGGTCCTCCACCGCCTTCTCAGCCGCCGCGCCCGCCTTGTGCAGGTAGTCCAGGTTGCTCATCTGGACCAGGGGGCTGTGGACCTCCTTCAGGATGGAGGCTGGCTCGATCCCGTGTTTCCGGTTGTAACGGTCCTGGATCCGCCGGCGCCGGGCCGTCTCCTCCACCGATCGGTCGATCGAGTCGGTGTGCCGGTCGGCATAGAAGATGACCCGCCCGTTCAGGTTGCGAGCCGCCCGGCCGGAGGTCTGGATCAGCGACACCTCGCTGCGCAGGAAGCCTTCCTTGTCCGCGTCGAGGATCGCGACCACGGAGACCTCGGGCAGATCAAGTCCCTCCCGCAGCAGGTTGATGCCGACCAGGATGTCGAACTCGCCGCGCCGCAGCGCGGTCGTGATCTCGACCCGCTCCAGGGTGTCGATGTCACTGTGGAGGTAACGAACCCGCAGGCCGAGCTCGGTCAGGTACTGGGTCAGTTCCTCCGCCATCCGCTTGGTCAGCGTCGTCACCAGGACCCGCTCGCCCCGCTCCATCGCCGCCCGCGCTTCCTCGACCAGGTCGTCGATCTGGTTGGCGGAGGGCCGCAGCTCGATCCGCGGATCGAGCAGGCCGGTGGGCCTGATGATCTGCTCCACGACCACGCCTCCGGTGCGCTCCAGCTCGAACGCGCTCGGCGTGGCCGACACGTAGATGCGCTGACCGCAACGCTCCTCGAACTCGTCGAACCGCAGCGGCCGGTTGTCCATGGCGCTCGGCAGGCGAAACCCGAACTCGACCAGGGTTTCCTTGCGCGCCCGGTCGCCGTGGTACATCCCGTTGACCTGCGGAATCGACTGGTGGCTCTCGTCGACCACGAGCAGGAAGTCGTCGGGCAGGTAGTCCAGGAACGTCGGCGGCGCTTCGCCCGGCGCACGGCCGGACAGATGGCGCGAGTAGTTCTCGATACCGGCGCAGGAACCGAGTTCGCGCAGCATCTCCAGGTCGTAGCGGGTCCGCTGCTCCAGGCGCTGCATCTCGAGCAGGCGATTCTCGCGTTCGAGGACGACCAGGTGCTCACCCAGCTCTTCCTGAATCGACGCGATGGCCCGGCGCATCCGCTCCTCCGGCGTCACGTAGTGGTTGCGCGGGAAGACCGGCACCTGGTCGACCTCCTCCAGCACCCGCCCGGTGATCACGTCGAACCGGCAGACCCGGTCGATCTCGTCCCCGAAGTACTCGACGCGGATGCCCCGGTCGTCGTAGGCCGGCAGGATCTCGAGCACGTCGCCGCGCACCCGGAAGCTGCCGTGGAAGAGGTCGAGCCGGGTGCGCTCGTACTGCATCTCGGCCAGGCGCCGCTGCGCCCGCTCGAGCGGCAGTTCGATTCCGCGCTCGAAGAACTGAAGCATCGAGAAGAAGACGTCCGGGGCCCCAAGACCGTAGATGCACGACACGGACGCGACGACGATCACGTCCCGACGTTCGAACAGCGAGATCGTCGCCCGCAGACGCAGCCGGTCGATCTCGTCGTTGATGCTCGTCTCCTTCTCGATGTACGTGTCGGACTGCGGGACGTAGGCCTCGGGCTGGTAGTAGTCGTAGTAGGAAACGAAGTACTCGACCGCGTTGTTCGGGAAGAAGCTCTTGAACTCCTGGTAGAGCTGCGCCGCCAGCGTCTTGTTGTGGGACAGGACCAGGGTGGGACGGTTCACCGCTTCGATCACCTTGGCAACGGTGTAGGTCTTGCCCGAACCCGTCACCCCGAGCAGCACCTGCTCGGGGACGTCGTCCTCGAGACCCGTCACCAGTTCGGCGATCGCCGCCGGCTGATCGCCCTGCGGTTTGAACGGGGAGATCAGCTCGAAACGTCCCGGCCGAGCCTGGCGCCAGCGATCCGCCGGCCCGGGCTCGCCACCCGACCCCACAGCCAGGGGCCCGTTCGTCTGCCCGACATCCCGATGCAAGGTCAGACCTCCGGGCTGGAGACCGCGACTCGCTCGAGACGCTCGGTCAGGCGGCGCAAATCGTCGCGGTCAAGCAGTCCCCGCTCCGCCCGCCGCAGCGCGTCGGTGAGCGCCATCTGCAGCCGACGATTGTCGGCCGGCGTAGCCGGTCGAGTCCGGTAGCGCTCGAGCACGGAATCAAAGGCCCGCTCGAGACGGTTGCGTTCTTCCGACGTGACGTCCTCAGGCAGTGCCTCCATGATCCGTTCCCGACCCAGGTCCAGGACGAACTCGAGCAGTTCGTCGGCCTGCGTCAGAGCCACCGCGAGGCCGACCACGAGCAGGAGGGCGAGCAGTCCGCATCCGGCCAGACCCGCAATCAAACAGCCACGCCGCTTTCGGTCCGGATCCCGCGGCCGCACCGGCGACTGCTCGGGAAAGGGTTCCGGCAGAGGCGGCAGGCCGCGCGGCTCCTCGGGTTCGGGAGTCATGAGTCGGGCCGTATGATACGCGCGTGATGAAGGCGCCGCGCAAAGCCCTGCAACCCGTGCTCGACTGGGGCGTGCGGCACTGGCGGTGGCTGACGCCGATCGTCGCGACGCCGGTCGCGGGCGTCCTGCTGGGAATCGGCGTCGCGGCGGCGATCGATCTGCCGCAGGTCGAAACCGTCGCCGAGTTGACGCCCAGCCAGATCACCCGGCTCCTGGACAGCGGGGGCGAGGTCTTCCGGAGCTACTCCGTCGAGAAGCGGATCATGCTCGCGGAAGGCGAGGTGCCGGAGGTCTTCGAGCGCGTCCTGCTCACCGCGGAAGACCGGAACTTCTACTCACACGCCGGCTTCGACATCATCGGCGTGGCACGCGCAACGCTGCAGAACTGGCAGCGGGGCGAGCGGTTCTCCGGCGCTTCGACGATCACGATGCAGGTTGCGCGAACGCTGTATCTCGGCCGCGAGAAAATCTGGAGCCGAAAGATCCGCGAGACGCTTCTCGCGATCGAGCTCGAGAAGCGCCTGAGCAAGCAGCAGATCCTTACGCTCTACTGCAACCTGACCTACTTCGGCCACGGCAACTACGGCCTCGAGGCAGCCTCCCGCTACTACTTCGGCAAGCCGGCGGCCGAGCTGGATCACGTCGAATCCGCCACTCTCGTGGCCATCCTGCCGGGGCCGAGCGTGTGGACGCCGTATCTGCGACCCGAGGTGGTACGCAACCGCCGCAACACGATCCTCGGCGTCGTGGCCCAACGCCGCGTGATCACGAGAGAGCAGGCCGAGGAAGCGGCGACGCTGCCGCTCAACGTGGTCAAGCAGCGCGAGACGAAGCCGGTGGCGCCGTACTTCGCCGAGCGGGTCCGGGTCGATCTGTACTCCACCTACGGCCGAAAGGGCCTCTACGAGCGGGGCCTCCAGGTCAGGACGACCCTCGATCCGCGGATGCAAAGCGCCGCCGAGAAGGCGCTGCGCCAGGGCCTGGTCCGAATCGACCGGTTCCGGGGCTACCGTGGGCCAGCGGCCCGCGTCGACCAGGACGATCTCGAGGCGGAGGATCTCGCCGAGTCGGTTGGGGGTCTACTCGCCGCCTGGGTCGGTTTCGAACCGGAGGTCGGCGCCTGGGCTCCCGGTGTCGTCCTCCGGCGCGGGCGGCGCGACGCGGAGATTCGGATCGGCGACCACCGCCTCGTGCTCCAGCCCGAAGGGTACGAATGGACCCGGCGGGACGCGCCGCCTCTCAAGAGGGGCGACATCGCCTGGTTCGAACTCCGTCCCGCCGCGGAGGGCGACCAGGACGGCGAAGCGGATCCGGAGATGTCCTTCGCGCTCGAGCTCGTCCAGGAGCCGACCCTCGAGGGCGCCGTGCTGCTGCTCGAATCGTCGACGGGCGCCATCCGGGCCATGGTGGGCGGCTGGGACTACGAGCGAAGCGAGTTCAACCGCGCGATCCAGGCCCGGCGCCAGGTCGGCTCGCTCTTCAAGCCGTTCGTCTTCGGCGCCGCCTTCGAGCACGGCTTCACCCCCGCCGACACCCTCTTCGACGCGCCGGCGGTCTTCGTGGGCGTCGACAACCTGCCGAGCTACAGCCCGCGCAACTACTACCGCAAGTACCTCGGCATCCTGACGTTACGCAAGGCGCTCGAGAAGTCGATCAACGTCACCGCGGTCAAGCTCCAGGACGTTGTCGGCGCCGACCGGGTCGTCGACTTCGCCTACCGGACGGGCATCCGTTCGCCTCTGCCGCCGTATCCCAGTCTCGCCCTCGGCGCCGCCGACCTGACCGTGCTCGAGGTGGCCACCGCCTACGCCACGATCGCCAACCTGGGCGTCCACGTCGAGCCCTACCTGATCGAGAGCGTGGCGACCCGGGACGGCCGCGAACTCGAGGCCCACGTGCCCCAGGCGTCAACCGTCCTGACACCGGAGGTCGCGTACCTGCTGACCCACGTACTCTCCGGCGTGGTCCAGCGCGGGACGGCCCAGTCGGCGAAGAGCCTGGGACTCGCGGCCGTCGCCGGCAAGACCGGCACGACCGACGGTTTCACCGACGCCTGGTTCGCCGGCTACACGCCCCGTTACACCCTCGTGGTCTGGGTCGGCTACGACCAGCAGCGGCGTATCGGCCGCAACATGACCGGCGCCGCGGCCGCCCTGCCGATCTGGAACGAGGTTCTGCGCCAGGGGGTCGAGGACGGCTGGATCGATCCTCGCGCCACCTTCACGCGACCGAACCGGGTCCGTCTGGAGCGGATCGAATACAACTCCGGCCTGCGGCCCGCGCGCCGTCCGGTCGGAGGGCAGCACCTGATCGACGAAGCGTTCATCGCCGGCACCGAACCGGTGCTCTCCTTCGACCCCGACACGCGCCCCGTCTACGACCTCCCGTGGTACCAGCAGCGCGCTCTCTACGGCGAACCGAAGGCCGGCGAGAACATGCCCGAGGACGTCACCGACTGGTCTCTCATCCGCTATGCCTGGAGAGAAGACGAATCGGAGTCCGACTAGTGAGCAACCGCCGAGCGCCTCCAGTACCGGACGGCGGCACCGCTTCCGGACGCAACGATTCGCGCTCGGACCTCGGCCGTGGCGTCCTGGCGATCGCCGGCTTGAGCAGCCTCGCCTTCGCCCAGCCGATCTACGACCTGCTTCGGCGATCGCCCGAGTTCTTCGCCATCCGGGAGCTCGCCGTGACCCACGTCGCGGCCCTGACCGTGTTCCTGGCGGTCGCTCCGACCCTGGTCCTGTCGGTGCCCGCCACCGCGGCGAAACTGCTGCGTCCGACCTGGCTTCGGCCGGTGGTCGCAACGACCGTGGGGCTTCTCGCGGGCGTGATCGGCCTCCAGGCCGCGAGCGCTCTGCCACCGCTTGGCGCCGTGCTTCTTGCCGCGTTCGTCGCCGGCGGGGCCGCCATTGCCTACGGGTCCTCGAACGCGGCCCGCTCCCTCGCCCTGCTGCTGTCGACGGCAGCCGTCGTTTCCCCCGCGGTGCTGTTGGCGGACCGCGACGTGCGGCGCGCCATCGGCGCCGCTTCCGTTTTCGTCGCCGCCGAAGACACCGGCTCCCGAACGCCCGTCGTCCTGGCAATCTTCGACGAATGGCCGCTGACCTCGATCCTCGACGCGGAGGCCGCGATCGACCGCCTGCGTTTTCCCAATCTGGCACGGTTCGCCGACCGCGCCACCTGGCATGCCAACGCGACGGCCGTGTCCAACATGACGCACCACGCGGTGCCGGCGATGCTGACCGGCCTGCCCCCCGAAGAGGGCCGGCTTCCCATCGCCGCCGACCATCCCGTCAACCTCTTCACACTGCTTGCCCCGAGCCACGACCTGTTCGTCCATGAGCCGATCACCTCACTCTGTCCGCCCGGTTTGAACCTGCTCGAGGGACCTCCCGTTCCCTTCTCCCGCCGTTTCGCCTTACTCCTCGAGGATCTCGGCGTGGTGTGGCTCGCCGCGACCCTGCCGGCGTCCTGGACCGGGCCGCTACCGTCCGTCACCCAGACCTGGAGCGGCTTCAACCTGAGCGAATCACCGTCTGCTCGGGAACCGCAGCCCGACCGGCAACTGGCCAGGGAGCAGCCTCATCGGCGAAACGCCAACAGGGTCACCGATTTCCGGCGTTTCGTCGAGGCGATCAGATCCCCCGGCGAGCGGCCGGGCCTCTACTTCACGCACACCTTGCTCCCGCATGCGCCCGCGGAGTACCTGCCGTCCGGCCGTAGGTACCGGCGCGGCGGAATCGGCGGCCTCGAAGACGGCGTCTGGACCGAAGTCCCAGGACTGGTGCAACGCCACCAGAAGGCGCATCTGCTGCAGGTCCAGTTCATGGATCGACTGATCGGCGAACTGATGGCGAAGCTGGAAGCACTCGATCTGTTCGATCGCAGCGTGATTGCCATCACTGCCGATCACGGCGCCTCGTTTCAACCCGGCCGGCCCCACCGGCTGCCGGATCCGACGGATCCCACCGGCGGCCAGGTGCTCGATCTCCTCGCGGTGCCCCTGATCGTCAAGGCTCCATTCCAGGAACGCGGCGAGATCAACTACGACCCGGTTTCGCTGAGCGAACTCACGCCGCGCCTGCTCGATCTGGCGGGCGCGGACGCCCGAACCGCGGCATTCCGCCCCGCGGAAGCCGTCGCGCCGTTGCTACTCGGTGAAGGCGCCGCCGACTTGGCCATACCGGCCGACCGAGACGGCTGGAAACAAGCCCGGCTGACGGAGCAGAGCGCCCTGCTGGGAGAGGCGAACGACCCGAACAGGATCGGCGCCCTTCCGGAATTGCACGGCCTTCCTGTCTCCGATCTGCCCCTGCGCGACGGACCAACCAGGATCCGCCTCCTTGACCCGGACGCCTGGGACGACGTGGATCTGGAAGCCGAAACGCTGCCGGCCGTCGCCCTCGCCGCGTTCACCGAGGGCGAAGCGCCCCGCGACACTCCGGTCGTCGTCGCGCTGAACGGCATCGTCGCTGACTCCGTTCACCCCTACCTCGACGCGCGCGGCAGGGAGCGCGTCGCCGCGATGCTGCCCGAAGAACTGTTCCGGGCAGGCAGGAACGAAGTCTCGCTGTTTCTGGCCTCGCGACGCCTCGGCCACCTGGAACTGGAGCCGCTTCAGCCGCCGCCGACCTTCGTCTTCGAAGAGGACCCCCTCTACCGCTTCGAGACTCAGCGCAATGAGCAGGGTCTCATCCGGGGACTGCTCCGCCACTCGATCGGCGACCCCTCCCGGAAGCCGGACCAACTACGCGTGGTTCCACACCGACCCAAGCTGCGCGGGTACCTGGTCGCCACCGTCGCCGAGCACGGACCCGGGGGCGACGCCCGCCAGCACTTCGAAGTCCGCGGCTGGACCCTGGATCGGGCGAGCGGCGGCCAACGCAAGACGGTGGTCGTCGTGGTGGGTGGCCGCGACGCGACGACCTTCTCCGGCCCCGGGTCGACGGACAGCGGCTTCAGCCTTCGAGCCGCGGCCGACCGCGAGCGGATCGAGCGCGAGGGGATCGTCGCCTTCACTGTCGGTAGCCCCGACATCGCGACTCGCCTTCGGTTCGCCTATCTCGCACTCGAGCGCGGGAGTGGGGCGGAAGAGATCATGCCCATCTCTGACGGTCGTCGGTTGGAGGTGGTGGCCGCCGGCGACCGCCTCGTCGGCGCGGTGGATACGGTGGAAGCGGTCGACCGAACCACCCGGATTCGGGGTTGGGCTGCCGACCTCGACCGTGGAGAAGGGGCGCGGCAGATCGTCGTGTACCGCGACGGCAAGCTCCTGGTCAATCTGGGCCATCCGAACCGGAAACGCCCCGAGATCGCCGAGCAGCTCGGCGATCCCGACCTGCTGCGGACCGGCTTCCTCGGCGTGGTGCCGGGCGCGCCCCTGCCATCCGACTTTGCGGGGCGCCACCGCGTGTTCGCGGTGCTCACCCGGGGAGTAGCAGTGGAATTGCCGGTCCGACCGTCGCCGACCGATCGTTAGCCCTCAGCCGGGGCGCGTTCCAATCAGGGCGTAGTCGCGACAACCGTAGAGCAGGTCGTCGAGCTCGTCGCGGAGACGGTTGAGCCGATCCGCCAGCTCCCGAGTCTGCCCGTCCAACCCATCGAGCGGGATCTCCGGCAGGCGCTCCTCTTCGGGGTAGGGACGCAGGTCGAACTGTTCGACGCGTGCAAACCCGGCGCTCTCGTAGCTGGCGCGCAGCGTTTCCGGGTGAACCGGCCGCACATGCGTCGGGTCGAGCCAAAAGCTGCCCGCGGTCACGGCCACCGAGAGTGGATTCGGCGTCTCAAGCAGGAGAAGTCCCCCCGGGCGCAGGGCCGTGTAGGCAAGCCGCACCAGGCGGTCGACCGCTTTCGGCGGCAGGTGTTCGATCACGTGGAACGACACGATCCCGCCCAGGGATCCGGGCTCCACGCCGGCCAGGGCTCCCGGCAGCTCCCCCTGCTCGACCTGGAGGCCCTGCTGGGAGCAGCGACGCACCATGGCGCCGGAGGAATCGATGCCGCGGCAACGGATGCCCTCCTCCTGAAGCAGCGCCAGCGCCTCGCCACGGCCGCAGCCGAGGTCCAGGACCGGCGCCGCCTCGCGAAGCCGTGGCAGATAGGAATGGACGCGCTGCCGGATCTCCCGTTCGCCGCCGCGAAACCGGTTCTCGAAGTCCAGGTAGGAGGCATCGTCCACGCTCGAGCGAAGCATGGCCGCCTCCACGTCACCGTCCCTGGCCAGGGCCGAGCGCAGGAGACCGGCGAGCTCATCCGCCTCGCGCCGGTACCGGTCCAGCTTGCGGTCGACGCGCCCGAAGAGCGCGTCATCGTGACGCATGACCTCGTCCAGGCCTTGGCGCAGGAAGTTCTCCAGGTGCCTGGTCCGCCCATCCAGTTCTTCGATGCGCCGCTCGAGGTCCCGGTCGACCCGTTCCTGGTGCTCGAGACGTCGGCCGAGAGCCTGGACGTGCCCCAGCAGGATCAGGTTGAAGATCCGCTGGCGCTCCCACAGGTCCTTCTGCGGCAGGTGGACCAGCGGACGCAGAAGCCGCTTGAAGGCCACCAGGACCCGCCCGGCAAGACCGCGGTGGCTACGAATGGGGAACGGGAGATCCCGTTCCCAGAGCTGGCGCCAGTCCTCTAGCCGACGAGTGGGCCGGTCGCCGAGAAAGGTCTCGACTTCCGGCGGGCCGCCATCGCCGCCAACCGCTCCTCCGCCCGCCGTTTCTCCGCCGGTTTGCCCGGTTGGCCCGGCCGGAACGTTCCCGTCGCTGGAATCCTCAGGTCTCAGGCACGACCTCGACTGCGATCTCGGCGATGACCTCCGTGTGGAGGTCGACCCGAACGACATGCTCGCCCAAGGCCTTGATTCCGCCCGTCAGGTCCACCATCCGGCGATGAACCTGGACACCCTTGGAGGCGAGCGCCTCGACGATCTCCGTCGGCGTCACGGAGCCGTAGAGAGTTCCCGTCTCGCTGGCCCGCTTGGCGATCTTGATCTTCAGCGCCGCCAGTTCGGCAGCGACCTCAGCGGCAGCCGAGCGCTCGGCAGCGTGCCGGGCATCGAACTTCGATCGCTGCGACTCGAACCAGTGCCGGTTCGCCACCGTGGACGGCGCCGCGAGTTCCCTCGGATACAGGTAGTTCCGCGCGTAACCGGGCTTCACGTCGACGACCTCGCCACGCCCGCCGAGCCCCCTCATGTCCTGAAGCAGGATGACTTCCATGTTGCGTTCCTCTTCCCTTCCCTGTCCTGCGGCCGTTCAGTCCGTGGTGTACGGAATCAGGGCCAGGAAGCGCGCACGCCGAATGGCGCGGGCCAGCATTCTCTGGTGGCGGGCTGAATTGCCCGAGATTCTGCGGGGGAGGACCTTCGCCCTCTCCGGCACGAAGGGCCGCAGGGTCGCTATGTCCTTGTAGTCGATGTACTCGATCCCGTCCACGGTGAACTTGCACACCTTGCGGCGGCGGAAGAAGGTCTTTCGTTTCGGCATTGTCTCTGTTCCCCTCTAGCCTGTGGCCTCGGCGAGGACCGTCGTCTGGACCGGAGCCTTGCCCTTGCTTGCCGCGCGCTTCAGGTCGCGGTCCGTCCGCACGACAAGGTGGCGCAGCACGCGCTCGTTCTGGAGCATCCGCTGCCCGACCTCGGCGAGGCTGTTGTCGCCACCGTCCGACTCCAGGTAGTAGATGTGGTAGCGACCCTCGGTGAACTTCTTGATCGGATAGGCGAGCCGCCGCTTGCCCCAGGACTCTTCCTGGGTGATCCGGGTCTTGCCGTCCGCCACCAGCATCTCACCAAAACCGTCGCTCAACTGCACCGCCTCCTCATCCGAGAGACGTGGGTCCGCAATGAAGACCAGTTCGTATGTCCGTGTCAATCGTTCATCCTCGTCAGGTTCTCCACGAAGCCGCGCATCGTCGCGAGTTCGGTTGGCTGTTTTCTCCGTTCCACGCCGGCAGGCACCACGGCCGCAACGAATTTCTTCCCTGCCGCTTCCTGCGGAAGCGCTTTCGGCGGCGGAATTTATCACGGTTGTCGGTCATAGGACGAGCAGGGGCGCGATGACCAGGGACACGACGGACATCAGCTTGATCAGGATGTTCAGACTCGGACCGGCGGTGTCCTTGAATGGGTCGCCCACCGTATCGCCGACGACCGCTGCCTTGTGCGCGTCCGAGCCCTTGCCGCCATGGGCGCCGGCCTCGATGTACTTCTTCGCGTTGTCCCAGGCGCCGCCGGCATTCGACATGAAGATCGCCAGCAGCACGCCGCCCGCCGTGACCCCGGCAAGCACACCGGCCAGCGCCTCGACATCGTAAAAGCCGACCGCGACCGGCACCAGGATGGCGAGCAGACCCGGAGCGACCATCTGTCGGAGCGCCGCCGCCGTCGAAATGTCCACGCAGCGGGCGTACTCCGCCTTCGCCTTCCCCTCCATCAGTCCGGGAATCGTGCGGAACTGCCGCCGCACTTCCTCGATCATCTCGAAGGCCGCCTTGCCTACGGCCTTCATCGCCATCGACGAGAACAGGAACGGCAGCATGGCGCCGATGAACAGGCCGCACATCACTCGGGGGTTGACCAGGTCCATGCTCTCCAGACCGACCGTGGTGCGGAACGCCGCGAACAGAACCAGGGCGGTCAACGCGGCCGAGCCGATCGCGAAGCCCTTGCCGATCGCCGCGGTCGTGTTGCCGACCGCGTCCAGCTTGTCCGTCCTCGCTCGGACGTCCTCGCCCAGGTGGCTCATCTCGGCAATGCCGCCGGCGTTGTCGGCGACCGGGCCGTAGGCGTCGACGGCGAGTTGGATCCCGGTCGTCGACAGCATGCCCAGGGCGGCGATGGCAATGCCGTACAGGCCGGCCTGAGAGTGGGCCACCAGGACGGCCGCGGTCAGCACGACGATCGGCAGCGCCGTCGACTGCATGCCGACGGCCAGACCGCCGATGATGTTCGTCGCGCTGCCGGTCAGGCTGTCCTTCGCGATGCTCTGAGCCGGCGCCTTGGACTCCGCGGTGTAGTACTGCGTGATCAGACCGATCAGGAGGCCGGCCAGCAGACCGGCGACCGTGGCCAGGAAGACGCCCATATAGCCGAATTCCTGGCCCTCGATGACGTACTGGGTGTCCCCGAGCAGCCCGCGGGCCACGAAGAAGGTCACGACCAGCATGATTCCCGCGGCGGCGAAGGTGCCGAAATCCAGGGCGTGCTGGGGATTGCCCCCCTCCCTGGTGCGCACCAGGAAGGTCGATGCCAGCGAGACGAGAATGCCGAGGCCGGCCAGAAGCATCGGCAGGAGAATCAGGTTCGGCGTGAACTCCTCGCCCGCCAGGGTCGTCGTGCTGACGCCGAGGACGAGCGTGCCGACGATCGCGCCGACATAGGACTCGAACAGGTCGGCGCCCATGCCGGCGACGTCGCCGACGTTGTCGCCGACGTTGTCCGCGATGACCGCCGGGTTGCGCGGGTCGTCCTCCGGAATGCCCGCCTCGACCTTGCCGACCAGGTCGGCGCCGACGTCGGCGGCCTTGGTGTAGATGCCGCCGCCGACGCGTGCGAACAGAGCGATCGAGGAGGCGCCGAAGGAGAAGCCGGTCAGCACCGTGACGACCTGCCCGAGCGTGTCGTTGTCGGCGCTCCCGAACATCGAGGCGTACAGCAGGTACAGCAGGGACAGGCCCAGGATCCCCAGCCCGACGACCGCGAAGCCCATCACGGCGCCGCCCGAGAAGGCCACGGCAAGGGCCCGGTTCAGGCTCGTCCGGGCGGCGGCGGCTGTGCGCACGTTGGCCGAAGTGGCCACGCGCATGCCGAAGAAGCCGGCCAGACCGGAACAGAGCGCGCCGCCGAGAACCGAGACCCCGATCCAGGCGGAACTGCCCGCGCGGTCGGAATTGGCAAGCGCCAGCAGGCCCGCCGCCAGAAGGACGAAGATCGCGAGGATCCTGTACTCCCGTCCCAGGAAGGCCATCGCGCCGTCGCGAATGTGGCCCGCGATCTCGGCCATCACGCCGTCGCCGGCATCCTGTTTGTTGATCCACCGGCTCCGCAGCCAGGCGTAGAACAGAGCAGCCGCGCCGCTCACCGGCAGCAGGTAGTAAATGGTGTCCACTATCCGTTCCCCTCAATCCCTAGTAAGAGTTCATCCGGTCCTGCAAACTCATCCGTTGTACTCGTTCATCGTGATGTCGACGCCCCGGTCGACCCAGCTCATGACGCAGTCGGCGGCGCGGCGCACCATGCGTCTCGCGGCTTCGACTTCCCCGGCAGCGAACGGGGCGAGCACGAAATCCGTGAGCCCCGACTCCCTGCCGCCGGCACAGCCATCCGCCTGTTCCAACTCGTCCGCTGCGATGCCCAACCTCAGCCGGGGCACCGCCGTGGTGCGCAGGTTCTCGATGATCGACTCCATTCCGCGATGGCCGCCCGGACTACCCCTGCCGCGAAGGCGCAACCTTCCCAAAGGCAGGTGGACTTCGTCGTAGACGACCAAGATGTTCTCGGGAGCATAGCCATTCCGTTCACTGAGGCATCGCGCGCTGTAGCCGCTGCGGTTCATGTAGGTCCGGGGAGTCGCCAGGTCGACCCGCCCGCCGGCGGCCCAGAGTGCGCCGCAGACCTCCACGCCGAGGCGGACGTCGAGTCGCTGTGCCAGTTCCTCGACAACGCGGAAGCCGAGATTGTGCCGGGTGCCGGCATACTCCTCCCCCGGATTGCCAAGGCCGAGGACCAGCCGCGATGTACTAGTCGTCTTCGCCCTCCGCCTCGGCCCCGTCGCCGACCATTTCGGGCTCCTCGCCGAACGCCTCGAGCAGTTCGTCCTCCTCGGAGACCTCCTCTTCCTCTTCCGCGAGCCTCGGGGCGGCAACCGACACGACAACGCGGCTTTCGTCGTCTTCGAGCCGCACCGCATCCGGGAGCGTGAGCTCGCCGATTTCCACATGCTGGCCGATGTGCAGCGGCTCAACGTCGAGTTCGATCGAAGACGGGATGTCGCCGGGCAGGCAGACGACGGCGATCTCGCGGGTGACGAACTCCACGATGCCACCCTCGTTCCGGACCCCTTCGGGAGTTCCGATCAGCGCGATCGGGACCGAGACCTGGACTTCTTGATCCATCTTGACTCGTTGAAAGTCGATGTGGACCAGCGCGCCGGTCAGGGGATTCCACTGCAGGTCGCGAATCATCGTATGGCGCGTGCGATCCGTTCCCTCCAACTGGAGCTGGAAGACGGCGTTCTCGCCGCCCTCCCGGATCAAGGTCTGCACGCTCTTGCCGTCGACGCGTATGGCAGCCGAGTCCGCGTCGCCGCCGTAGACCACGGCCGGGATCTCGCCCGCCGCGCGCAGGCGGCGGTTGGCGTTCTTGCCGGTCTGCTCACGCAGCCGCACACTGACTGTCGGTTCGCTCATTTCGAGCTCCTTCGAGAAACGAACAGCTCAGACGAAAAGGGACGTCACGGAGCTGTTGTCGTGGATTCTGCGGATTGCCTCGCCCAGCAGGGCCGCGACACTATGGGGACGCAGCCGCGTGCTCCGGGCGAGCTTGTCCTCAAGCGGCGTCGTGTTCGTCACCAGGACGCCCTCGAGCTTCGATTCTTCGATTCGTTCGATCGCGGAAGCCGAGAGGACACCGTGTATTCCGGCGGCGAAGATCCTCCGAGCTCCCTGGGCGTCCAGCGACTCGACCGAGTTGAGCAGGGTGCCGCCGGTATCGATGATGTCGTCGAGGATCAGAACGTCCCGGCCCTTCACGTCGCCGATCACGTTCATCACCTCGGCCTTGTTCGCGGCCACCCGCCGCTTGTCGATGATGGCGAGTTCCGTGTCCAGGCGCTTGGCGATGGCCCGCGCCCTCGCCACGCCGCCGGCGTCCGGCGCCACGATCATCAGATCGTCGATGCCCAGCGCCCTGATCGCGTCGAGGAGAACCGGCGCCGCGAAGAGGTGATCGACCGGAATGTCGAAGTAGCCCGAGATCTGCGCGGCGTGGACGTCCATCGTCAGCAGCCGGTCCGCTCCCGCAGCCGTGATGACATCCGCCACCAGCTTGGCGGTGATCGGCACCCGCGGCTTGTCCTTCTTGTCCTGGCGGGCGTACCCGTAGTAGGGAATCACGGCAGTCACCCGCGCCGCCGAAGCTCGCTTGACCGCGTCCAGCATGATGAGCAGCTCAACGAAGTTGTCGTTGACCGGAGTGCAGGTCGGCTGGACGATGAACACGTCGGTACCGCGAACGTTCTCCTGGATCTGACAGAAGATCTCACCGTCGGCGAAGTTGTAGGCCGTGACCTGCCCCGGCACCATGCCCAGATAACTGCAGATCTCGTTCGTCAGTGCCGGGTGCGCCCGGCCACCGAAGATCTTCAGCTCCGTGTACATGGCGCGCTCTACCTTGCTGGCATGAACTGTCACGAGGCCGCCCCATCGCGAAACCGCGCACGATTGCAGGAACCTTCGCGCCAGCCGCGACAATCGACGCGTACGGAGACTCTCGACACGGACAACCTCGGGCTCTGAATCTGTTGCAAGGGGGGAAAAGGCCGGCGCATCCCCGTGGTTGGGGCGGGAGGATTCGAACCCCCGATAGCGAGATCCAAAGTCTCGTGCCTTACCACTTGGCGACGCCCCAGACGGGCCGGCGGATTGTACATGAAGCGCGCGAGCCTCACGAGTCCGAATCCGCGCCGCGCCGCCTGCGTCGGGTCGCGGTTCGAATCACTCGCACGCCGAGGCCTTCGACCGCGCGCTCCGCGTCCTTCCAGCTACCGATCCCGAACACCGCGCCGCCGCTGCCGGAAACCTGGGGACCCCGGTCCGACCGGCCGGGCGCGGCGCCGCGCAATGCGAGCAGAAGCCGGTCCACCTCCGGATGCAGCCTTCGCGCGACGGGTTCCAGATCGTTGCCCCGAAGCCACGAGGCGGCTTCCGCCCGCGCTGCCTCCACGGGCAGCAGGTCCACTCCCAAGCGCTCCCCGACCGGCGACCGGACACCGCTCCAGCGCCGGAAGACCTCCTCGGTGGAGACCTCCACCGCTGGCACCGCGACGACGACCGAAGCGGTCCCGATATCCGGCAGCGCCCTCAGCTCCTCGCCGCGGCCGGTCGCCAGCACCGTCCCGCCGACGAGGAAGAAGGGAACATCCGAGCCGACCGCGGCGGCAACCGCGTGCAGATCGTCGGAGCCGAGGGGTTCGCCCCAGAGTTCCTGCAGCGCCGCCAGAGTCCCCGCCGCGTCGCTGCTCCCGCCGCCCAGGCCGCTGCCGGCCGGAATCCTCTTCCTCAGTTCGAACCGGACGCCCCGCGCTGGCTCGCCGATCGCTTCGAAGAAGGTTCGCGCGCCCACCAGGACGAGGTTCGAGTCATCCTCTGGCGCACCGCCGTCCGGCAACTCGAGAGCCAGGGGCGCGGCCGAGCCGGTCCGGCTCACCCTCAGCCGATCGCAGAGATCGATCGTCTGCAGCACGGTCGTGATCGCGTGGAAGCCGTCCGGGCGGCGACCGTGAACCCGCAGGCTCAGGTTCACCTTGGCGGGACACTCCAGACAGACACTGGTCTTCGACGGTCGCCGCCTGGCCGGTCGCGACGTCACGGATCGCCCGCTTGGCAGGCGCCCGGCAAGAAACCGTTCGGCACCTCCGGTGGCGGCAGCGCGCCCGCCAGGTCCCGTGCCGGCCGTGTCTGTTCCCAGAGCAGTTCGAGACCGGTCCCGGGCTCGACCAGCCGGGAAAGACCATCCGCGTCGAGAACCCACGAGGCTCTCGTCTCCGGTCCCCGGTGAAGAGTCCAGCGGCGCGGGCCTTTCGGGGTCGTCGCCGCCGTCCAGCGCCGGTCCCAACGGTCCTCGAAGTCGAGTTCGACGGTGGCGGCTCCGGACCTGGCTGCCGCCGCCACGGTTCCGGTGTCGAGCGGCGGAGCCGGCAGTCGCCGCAGCAGCAGCGCGGCAACCGCACCGGCGGGCACCGGGCCCAGGGACAGGGCGGGAACTTCCAGTTCGCCGCGATACCGGCAGAAGGTCCGCTCGCGCACCCACAGCACCAGGGCATCGCCCTTCCGGACGTTCAGATCCCACCATCGGCGCCCCAACCGATCCGAGGCCTCCACCTGAAAGCGCTCCGGCGACTCGAAACGCAACACCAGGCGCAACGTACCTCTCCCCTCCGGGCCGGCGTACCGCATCCGGAAGATGCGTTGGGTACCCCACTCCCCCGCCGGAATCTCCCACGGCAACACGGCGGCAGCAGCGCCGTCGCCGCCCGCGGAAAGGCCCTGACCCGAGCCGCCAGTGGCACAGGCTGCAAGCCAGACGAGCAGCACCGGCAGCAGCGCCGCCGCGGGCCGGTTCGCGGGCGTCAGCGGACCTCCAGCAGCCGCCCGGTTAGCGCCGGGCCAGCTCGCCCAGCTTGCGGCGCACGGAATCGACGTTCTCCTCGTCATCGATCGCCAGTGCGTGCTCGTAAGCCTCGCGAGCTCGCCGGGTATCGCCGAGCGCGACATAGACATCGCCGAGATGCTCCAGGATGGTGGAATCCTCCGGCGCCAACTGGTTCGCCCGCTCCAGGTGGCGGCTAGCCTCCTCGAACTGACCCAGCCGGAACAGCGCCCAGCCCAGCGAGTCGACGTAGGCGCCGTTGTTCGGTTCGAGCGCCACGGCCCGACGCACGAGTTCAAGCGCCTGCTCCAGGTTCTCCCCGTTGTCGGCCCACATGTAGCCCAGGTAATTCATCGCCGTGCTGTTCTCGGGCTGGATCTCGAGCACCGCCTGGAACTGCTCGGCCGCCTCCTCGAACCGGCGCGTGCGCTCGTACGCCTCGCCGAGTTGGAAGAACAGACCCGCCCTGAGCGTCTCCGGGTCCAGATCGAAGCCGGTCTCCGCGCCGCCACTCATCCGCACCAACGCCAGCTCGATCAGCGGCGCGGACTCCTCGAACCGGCCGCGTGCGCGCCAGAAATCGGCGATCCCGACCAACTGCCGGACGTCTCCAGCCGCCGCGAACCGATCCAGCACCCGGACGGCGTGGCGCGCCTCGTCGAGGTCGACGTAGATCCCGGCCTTCCTGAGGATGGCCTGCACGTCGGGCTCACCGGCCTCGCCGCCACGGAGCAACCGCTCGGTAGCCATCGCGTCGCGACGGAGGATGGCCATCGCACGCCGCTTTCGGCCCGCCTCGGCAAGCAACTCCGCCTGACTCAGCAGGAGTTCCACCGACTCACCGCGCCGTTCGGTTTCGGACTCCAGTTCGGCGAGGGCCTGATCGGTCTTGCCCAACCGCCGAAGCGCCTCGACCAGGAGACCGAGACCGAAGTCCGCGCTGTCCCGGCCCTGCTGCGTTCCCCGATCGGCGCGGTCGACCATGCCCCGACCGATCTGGCGGATCCGCTCCCACTCACCCGCTTCCATCAACCGTCCGACGAGCTCCCGGAGAAGCTGGGGATCGTCCGGCTGCTCTCTTCGCAAATCCTCTAGAAGATCGATTGCCTCCGGTCCACGGCCCGAGGCGCCCAGGATGCGAGCTTCGAGTACCCGAGCTCCCGGGTTCCGACGGGCGGCCCGCGGCAGCTCCCGTAGACGACGGAGGGCCTCGGCAAGATCCGCTGCGCGCTGATCCGGCGTGCGCCCGGGGGACATGGCCCGCCGGTAGTACTCCTCCGCCAGCGCCCCCTGGACGGGGATGCTGTCGGTCAACTCCGCGGCCAGGTCCTCCAGCATCTCGATCGCCCTGGTGTGATTGCCCTGGCGACTTTCCCGCCCCGCGAGTCCCAGCCGCTCCTCGACCGAGCGCTCCTCGGCCGAACGTTCATCGAACCTGCGGATGTCGGCCTCCACCTGCCGCGCCCGTTCGTCCTGGCCGGCCTCCCTCAGGGCGCCGGCCAGGATGCGCTGGAGTTGGCGGTTGCCGTTGTGGTAGCTGACCAGCTCTTCGAGCACGGCCGCCGCCTCCCTCTGCTGCCCCAGGGCCGCACGGATCTGGGACAGGAGCAGCATGCCCTCGATATCGTTCGGCGCCAACTCCCGCAGCGCCCCGAGCGCTTCCAGGGCGCGGTCCACCGCTTCCCTGTCCCGGGCCCGGTCGGAGAGCCCCATCTGAATCCGCCCGTATCTGCGCAACACGTCGACGTCATCAGGCGCGTTCCGGTACGCAACGTCCAGGTGTTCCCCGGCCTCCTCGAGCCGCTGAAGCTGAATCAGGAAGTCGGCGAGTCCCACCCTGAGAAAGGGCGCCTCGGGGTCCAACGCCACCGCCCGCTCGAAGAGCTCCAGCGCCTCCTCGCTTCGGCCTGGCTCGCCGGCCAGCATGCGGGCGGCCGCGAACAGGAACGGGCCGCTTTCGGCGGTCGGCTCATCGCCCTCCTGGCCAGCGGCGCCGAGGGCGCCAAGGCAAAGCAGGACGAGCCACGCCGCAAGTGTCTTTCGACGCCGCATCCCTGGCGTCGAAGACGCCTGGCTGAGTCCCGGGAAGTCCATGCGGCCGCCAAGGTTAGCAGTCCCGGCGACCGGTTCCCGGCGGCAACGCGGCCCCGTCATGCCTTTACGGAAACCGCCCCCACGCGCTAGAATGACCGATCCACGGCCAATCGCCCGGCGGTCTTCGACATTCCGTCCGTAGCCTGGCCAACGGCTTTGAGGAGGCGCTCCACATGATCAAGGCGGACATCGTGAACCGGGTCGCTGAGAACTCGGATCTTCCCCGCGTCAAGGCCGCCCGAGCCGTCGACACGATCCTCGGCGCGATGAAGAACGCCCTTGGCGACGGCAAGCGGATCGAGCTCCGCGGCTTCGGCGTCTTCCAGGTTCGCAACCGCAAACGCGGCGTGGGGCGCAACCCGAAGACCGGCGTCGAGGTGACGATCGCCCCCGGCAAGACGGTCCGCTTCAAGCCCGGCAAGGAACTCAAGAACCTCTAGTTCTTCGGTCGAAAGTCGAGCACGAAGGTCACCGGACCGTCGTTCACCAGGCGCACCTCCATCCGGGCTCCGAAACGGCCGCCCTCGACGACCAGTCCCGCCTCCTCCAGCCGCCCGCGCAGTCCGGCCAGCAACGGCTCGGCCACCTCCGGACGTGCCGCCCGGTCGAAGGACGGCCGTCTTCCCTTCCCTGTCGAGGCCGCGAGCGTGAACTGCGAAACCAGCAGGATCGCGCCGCCTGCCTGCCGCACGTCGAGGTTCATCCTCCCCTGCTCGTCTTCGAAGAGGCGCAGACGGGCCAGCCTGGCCGCCGCGGCGGCCGCCTGGTCCTCGCCGTCGCCGACCTCCACTCCCGCCAGCACAAGCAGACCGCCGTCGACCCGGCCGACGATCCGGCCATCGACCGTCACCGACGCTGAGCTGACCCGCTGCACGACCAGGCGCACGCCGGAACGATACAGCCGAAGCGGCTCCCCGGCCCGCCGGTCCAGCGGTTACGATCAGGCCACGGGCCGGGCGACGCTCCGGACCCGGGTTCCGTACAACAAAGCGAGAGACACGATGCCGGTCGTGCCGGGGACACTCGCCTGACGCACACCAACCGCCCCTCCCTCCCGAACCACCAGAAAGGACGACTCTCCCGCCATGTTGAACCACGTGATCCTGATCGGCCACCTCGGCCGCGACCCGGAACTCCGCACGACCCAATCCGGCCAGACCGTCGCCAACCTGAGGCTCGCCACGAGCCGGCGCTGGACCGACCGCGACGGCAACCGCCAGGAACAGACGGAATGGCACACGATCGTTTGCTGGGGCCGCCAGGCGGAGGTCGCCGGCCAGTACCTGACCAGAGGCAAGTTGATCTCGGTCGAAGGTCGTCTGCAAACCCGTTCGTGGGAGGACAAGCAGACCGGCCAGAAGCGCTACGCGACCGAGATCGTCTGCCGCAACTTCCAGATGCTCGGCGGCCGCGGCGACAGCGGCGGACAGCAGGACGGTCAGCCCGGCTATGGGCGAAGCCAGAGCGCGCCCGCCCCGTCCGCGCCCCAGGACCCCGGCTTCGACCCAGCCGGCGCCGACGACGACATCCCCTTCTGAACTGACTGGGTGCGACGGCCCGCCATCCGGGCGCCCGCTGACGGCCGCACGGACAGGTTCGCGGGTGGCGCGAAACGCGCCACCCGGGTTCCGGCCGGCAATGCGGCCGACGCCGCGAAGCGGCGAGTTCAAGGCGTCGAGGCCGTCTACGCGCCGCCGGACCCTGAAGTCTCCGGCGGCTTCGCGCCGGACCTGAGCCGATCCTGAAGGGTCTGCAGAAGGTTCAACGCGGCCACCGGCGTCAACTTGTTCACGTCGACCGCCCGCAGCGCCTCGACCACCGCCTCGTCCTGGCCGTCCCATAGCGCGAGCTGATCGGGAGGCTCGTCAAGCGGCGCGCCGGCCGCGCCAAGCGCGACCCGCGGCTTGCCGGAAAAGCTGAACTGCTGGGACTCGATGTTGGCCAGTACCGCCGCCGCTCGCTCGACCACCTCCGTGGGGACTCCGGCCAGTCGCGCGACGTGCAGTCCGTAGGACTTGTCCGCGCGACCGGCCGCGACCCGGTGAAGAAACAGGATCTGGTCCTGCCACTCCTTGACCGCCATCCGACGATTCGCAACCCGAACAAGCGTGGCCGGCAGACCGGTCAACTCGTGGTAGTGGGTGGCAAAGAGCGCCAGACACCCGTTGTGCTCGTGGAGGCGTTCGACGATCGCCCAGGCCAGCGACAGCCCGTCGTACGTCGAGGTACCGCGCCCCACCTCGTCGAGCACGACCAGGCTGTCTCGTGTCGCGTGGCGCAGGATGTTCGCGGTCTCGACCATTTCCACCATGAACGTGGACTCGCCGCGCGCCAGATCGTCGCTCGCGCCGACGCGGGTGAAGATGCGGTCGACCAGACCGATCTCGGCGCTCTCGGCGGGCACGAAGCTGCCGGCGTGGGCCATCAGCACGATCAGCGCCACCTGTCTCAGGTAGGTCGACTTGCCGCCCATGTTGGGACCCGTGAGCAGCACGATCTGCTCCTTTTCGCGGTCGAGTACGGCATCGTTCGGAACGAAGCCCGAGGCGCCGCGCACCGCCGCCGCGGACCGTTCGACCACCGGATGGCGCCCTTCGCGAATGTCGATCCGGCCTCCAGCCGGCAGCATGCGCGGCCGTACATAGGCGTAGCGGCCGGCAACCTCGGCCAGCGCCACCAGGCAGTCGACTTCGGCCAGCGCGGCGGCCAGTTCCAGAAGCCCCGGCGCCTGGCCCGCAGCCTCCCCGCGCAAGTTCTCGAACAACTCCTGTTCCAGCGCCAGTTGCCCGCTCTCCGCGCCGAGGATCTGTTCCTCCAGCGTCTTCAGTTCATCCGTTACGTAGCGCTCGGCGTTGGTCAGTGTCTGCCGGCGGACGTAGTGGTCGGGAACGCGATCCTGCTGGGTCTTGCGGACCTCGAAGTAGTAGCCGAAGACCCGGTTGTAGCCGACCTTGAGCGTCGCGATGCCGGTCGCCTCGCGCTCCCCGGCCTCGAGCGCCGCAATGTGGCCCTTGCCGTCCCGCGCCAGCGACCGGAGCCGGTCCAGCTCGTCGTCGACGCCAGCGGCGATCACGCCGCCCTCCGTCAGGGACCCGGGCGTCTCCGCCAGCACCGCGTCCAGCCTCGCGCGGAGTTCGGCCTGCGGATTGACCGCCTGCAGACGTGCCAGCCGGTCCGCCTGAAGCCCCTCGAGGGCCTCCAGCACGGACGGCGCCTCGCGCAGGGTGTCCCTCAGCGCGCCCGCCTCACGCGGCGTGATCCGCCCCAGGACCGCCCGCGACGTCAGACGCTCCAGATCGGCAATCCGTTTCAGGCGCGACCGAAGCGCCTCCCTCCGGGCGATGCTCGAAAGCAGGGCGGCCACTGCGTCATGACGGTCGCCAAGCGCGGCCAGATCCCGCAGCGGCCGGCCCAGCCAGCGCCGCAGCATGCGCGCCCCCGGCCCGGTGAGGGTCAGGTCGAGCACCTCGACCAGGGTCCGGCCCCCCTGGTGCCGGAGGTGGCGGAAGACCTCCAGGTTGCGCAGCGTCGTCTCGTCCAGGACGACACACCGATCGTCGTGCTGGACCTCGAGGGCGGCGACGTGGTCGACGTCGGACCGGGCGGCGCGGCGGGCATAGTCCAGGACCAGGGCCGCCGCGGTCACCGCGGCCTCGCCCTCCGCCAGACCGAAGCCCCGCAGATTCTGAACGCCGAACTGCCGCCGCAGCGCACGCTCGGCGGACGTGGGCCGGGGAGCGCCGGCCTCGTCGACTTCCGTGTGCGGTGTGCCGGCGCGCTCGATCCACGCCGCCAGATGGCCGTCCGGGTCGCCCCCACCGACCTCGAAGTCGGCGGCGCAGGTGAGGACTTCCCGCGGCGCCAGCCGTTCCAGGTCCTCGACCGCCTCCGCCGCGTCCGGCCAACGTCGCACGAAGAACTCGCCGGTCGAGACGTCGAGGAAGGCGCCCGCCCCGGACTCCCCGTCGAGTCGGATTCCGGCCAGGTAGTTGGGGCGGGCCTGGTCCAGCATCTCGAGGTCGTTGATCGTGCCCGGCGTCACGATCCGCGTCACCTCGCGGCGGACGAGTCCACGCGCCTGCGCCGGCTCCTCCACCTGATCGCAGATCGCAACCTTGAAGCCGGCGTCCAGCAACCGGCCGATGTAGGCGTCCGCCGCATGATGGGGGACGCCGCACATCGGCGCCTCGCTTGCCGTCCCCTTCTGACGCGCGGTCAGGGCCAGGTCAAGGACCGGCGCCGCGGTCACCGCATCCTCGAAGAACATCTCGAAGAAATCGCCCATCCGGTACAGGAGGATGGCGTCGGGGTGCTCCGCCTTCACCGTCAGGTAGTGCCGGAGCATCGGCGTCATCGCCGAGAGCTTCCGCGCCGGCGCCCGCGATCCGGCGGCCAACGCCCGCGAATCCTCCGCGTCTTCGGCGGTGCTCGATCTAACCACGGGCGACCGCCAGTATATTGACCTGCATGGCGCCGCTGCTCGCACTCGACACCGGTTCGACCGTCGTCAGCGTGGCGGTCGGCGAACCGGGCAACTTCGAGGTCCTGTCCGCGCCCCAGGGGCGTTCGTCGCGCGAGCTGATCGCGATGATCGACGAGCTGCTGGGCCGCGGCGGCATGACGCCGCGGGACCTCGCGGGCATCGGGGCCGCTCGCGGACCGGGCAGCTTCACCGGCCTGCGGGTTGGATTGGCGACGGCGCTGGGCCTTCACCAGGCATCCGGCGTCAGAGCGGGCGCCACATCGACGTTCGAGATCCTGGCCGCCCACCACTTCGAGCGCACAGACAACGACGCGTCCGATGTGGTGGCCGTCGTCGACGCCCTGCGTGAGCGCTGGTACGCCCAGCCCATGCGACGGCGGGAGAACGGCAGGATCGAAGTCGTCGGTGCGCCTGAGATCAGAGATCAAGCCGACCTCATCCGCGGCCGGCAGCCGCTCGTCGGGCACGGCGTGTTCCGGCTTCCCGGCGCGCCAGGCGGTGCGACCGAAGCGTCGGAGCTCGCGCCGACCCTGCTCCAGCTCATGGCGGACGGCGCCCTGAGCTGGGATGGCCGAGCACTGACCGAGCCGCTCTACCTGCGCTCGCCGGCCACCAGCCCGTCGACCCGCCCGCCCGGCAGTCCGCGACCGAGCCGGCGGCGTCGCCGCGCCCGAAGATCGACCTGACGGAAGCGGGCCCAAGCCTTCAAGCTGCTACTCTCCTTGCAGAGACTTTTCGGACCCCGGGACAAAGCGCTTCCGCAGGAAGCGGCAGGAAGAAACCACGAAGGGAGGCGCGTACCGAATGAGCGATGACGCAGTCAAGGAAGAGCTTCTGGCCCAGGAGGGTGAGTTCCGCAAGCTCTACGACGAGCACCAGGCCTGTGAGAGCCAACTCGAAGAACTGGTCGGTCGTCCCGTCCTGTCGCCGATCGACCACTCCGAGGCCAAGCGCATCAAGCTCCACAAACTCGCCCTCAAGGACCGCATGGAATCGATCCTCCGGTCACACGCTCTTCAAGCCGCCAGGTAGCGCTGCACAGCCCCATCCCCCGCCGTTTCACGCCCGGCGAGGCGGACGCGCCGGGGCGGACCTGAACGGATGAGATTCGCACGGGAAGCCTGGCCCTTCGTGCTGCCATTCCTTGCCGTTGCCGGCGTGTTCTGGCTCGTCGGTGTTCTTCCGGCTGCTGTCGCGATGACCGTGCTCGGTTTCCTGGTGCTTCTCTTCTTCCGCGATCCAACGCGGAGCTATGACGGCCCCCCCGATGTCGTCCTCGCACCCGCCGAGGGTACGGTCACCGCGGTCGAGGTCATCACGGACAGCGCCCTCGGAGACGAAACGTGGCGCCGCATCTCGATCTTCCTGTCGGTGTTCAACGTGCATACCCAGAAAACGCCAGTGGAGGGGGTCGTGATCGGCAGCATCGCGACACCGGGCAAGAAGCTGCCGGCGTACCGCAAGGAAGCGGGCGACGTGAACGAGAACCACCTGACCCTGCTCCGGCGCACCCAGGGCGATCTGATCGCGGTGCGCCAGATTGCCGGCCTGGTCGCGCGTCGCGTCGTCTCGCGCCTGCAGGCAGGTCAACGGGTGATCCAGGGCGAGCCCCTCGGCCTGATCAAGTTCGGTTCCAGGGTCGATGTGTTCGTACCGATGTCCTACGACCCGCTGGTTGAGAAGGGACAGCGCGTGATCTCCGGAGAGACGCCGATCGCCATGCCCACCGATCCGTCGACTCCGCCGCCCAGCGACTTCCCAGTCAGCAGACCCTCGACTCCCGCTTCAGGCGCCCAATGACCTGGAAGCGACCCGGAAGACGCGGCAGGCCTTCGCGAGAAGGAGCCAACTCCAGGTTCGATACGGGGTCGTCGGCCCGACCGCGCAGGCCCTTGCGAGCGGGGGCTTACCTCATTCCCAGCCTGTTCACGACGGCGAACATGCTGCTCGGCTTCTACGCCCTGCTGGCCGGACTGGAAGGACAGTTCCGGGCCGCGGTCCTGATGATCTTCGCGGCCGCCGTGCTCGACACGCTGGACGGGCGGATCGCGCGCCTCACCGGTACCGCCAGCCCTTTCGGACGGGAGTACGACTCGCTCGCCGACCTGGTTTCCTTCGGCCTCGCGCCCGCCCTGCTCTGCTACCTGTGGGGCCTGGACGAACTCGGCCGGGTCGGCTTCGCGGCCCCCGCCGTCTACCTGCTCTGCAGCGCGGCAAGGCTCGCCCGCTTCAACGTCAGCCGGCGCACCACCGATCCCAGGTACTTCATCGGCTTGCCCGCGCCCGCGGCCGCCGGCGCCATCGGCTCGATCCTCTTCTTCGTCGACACCAAGGGCGACTCCTTCGTGCTCCAACTCGCGGTCCTGGGCGCCCTGATCCTTGTCGGCCTGCTCTCGGTGTCCACCTTCCGCTACTTGAGCTTCAAGGAGATCGATTTCCGGCGCCGCAGGGGCTTCCGCGTCGTCGTGGTCATCGCCGCGATCACGGTCCTCGCCCTGATCCACATCGGTCTCTTCTTCCTCGTGGGCGCCGCGAGCTACGCACTCTCGGGACCGACGGCCTGGCTGGGAAGAAGGCTGCGCCGACGAGGCCGAACCGGTCGCACCGAGGCCGAGGCGGCAACCGGCCCCGGCCCCTGACGCGACGGAAGACTCCCGGAGACGGCACACCCGGTTCAGCCGCCCGCTGCTACTCTCCGCGGCCCATGACGACTGCCTCGCCCAGCAACCACCATCGCCTCACGATCCTCGGCTCGGGGCCGGCCGGCCTCACCGCGGCCCTCTACGCCGCCCGGGCCGACCTCGCACCCCTGGTCCTCGAGGGCAGTCAGCCCGGCGGCCAGTTGACGATTACCACCGATGTCGAGAACTACCCGGGATTTCCCGAGGGGATCATGGGACCCGAACTGATCGACCAGATGCGGGCCCAGGCCCAGCGCTTCGGCGCCGACACCCGATTCGAGACCGGCACCTTCGTGGACCTGAACGAGCGGCCGTTCCGGATCGAGACGGACGGTGGCGAGTACTCGGCCGACGCCCTGATCATCGCCACCGGCGCCTCGGCCCGCCAACTGGGCCTTCCCTCGGAGGCGGAGCTCATGGGGTACGGCGTCTCGGCCTGCGCCACCTGCGACGGCTTCTTTTTCCGCGACAAGGAACTCGTCGTGGTGGGCGGCGGCGACACGGCGATGGAAGAGGCCACATTCCTGACCAAGTTCGCCAGCAAGGTGACGATCGTTCACCGTCGCGGCGAGCTGCGGGCCTCGGCGATCATGCGCGACCGCGCCGCCGCCAACGAGAAGATCGACTGGCGATTCCACGCCACGGTAGAGGAAATCCACGGTTCTCAGGCGGAGGGCGTGCGAGGCGTGCGCCTCCGCGACCCCCGCTCGGGCGACGAATCGGACTTCGCCTGCCAGGGCGTCTTCATGGCCATCGGCCATACCCCGAACACCGAGTTGTTCCGGGACAAGCTGGCCATGGACGAGGTCGGCTATCTCAAGGTGCACCATCCGGGCACCGCGACGGACATCGAGGGCGTGTTCGCCTGCGGCGACGTGATGGATCCGATCTACCGCCAGGCGGTCACCGCCGCCGGAACCGGCTGCCAGGCCGCGATCGACGCCGAACGCTGGCTGAGCGAATGATGGACGAGGTCCCGCTCGACGGACCCGCCCGCCGAGGCATCGCAGGTCCAGCCCGGCGAAGTAGACTGACCGCCCACAACCGCACCACCCGACGAGGACGGCACGCATGACCAAGCTGAGACGCAGGGACTTTCTGGGCAAAGCCGCCCTGGCCACCGCCGGAGCGGGCGCCGTCGCAGCCTGCGGAGGACCGGCGCCCGGGCCGGACGGCGCGCCTGCCGTGGTGTCGAAACCGCGCCTGAACTGGCGCCTGGCCTCGAGCTTCCCGCGCGGACTCGACACGATCTTCGGCGGCGCGGAAGTCCTCGCGGAGCGGGTCGAGAGCCTGTCCGAGGGCCGGTTCCGGATCCGCGCCTATCCCGCCGGTGAACTGGTTCCGGGGCTCGGCGTGCTGGACGCGGTCCAGCAGGGCACGGTCGAACTCGGCCACACGGCGAGCTACTACTACACCGGCAAGAACCCGGCCGTCGCCTTCGACACGGCGATGCCCTTCGGCCTGAACACCCGCCAGCAGAACGCTTGGCTCTACCACGGCGGCGGCCTGGAGTTGATGCGCGAGGTGTTCGCCGACTTCAACATCGTGAACTTCCCGGCCGGCAACACGGGCGGCCAGATGGGTGGATGGTTCCGGCGCGAGATCAGCACGCTGGACGAGTTGCGCGGTCTGAAGATGCGCATTCCCGGCCTCGGCGCCGAGGTCCTGAGTCGGCTGGGCGTCACGGTTCAGACGATTCCGGGCGGCGAGATCTATCCCGCCCTCGAGCGCGGCGTCGTCGACGCCGCCGAGTGGGTCGGCCCCTACGACGACGAGAAGCTCGGCTTCCAGCGCGTCGCGAAGAACTACTACTACCCGGGCTGGTGGGAGCCCGGCCCGACCCTCTCCGCGTACGTCAACCGGACGGCCTGGGATTCCCTGCCCTCCGCGTACCAGGAGATCTTCCAGTCCGCCGCCGCCGAGGCGAACATCGACATGATCTCCCGCTATGACGCACTCAACCCGGAAGCGCTCCAGCGGCTCGTCGACGGCGGTGTCTCTCTGCGGCCGTTCTCCGACGAAATCCTGGAGGCGGCCCGGAACGCCGCCTTCGATCTGATGAACGAGAACGCGGCCGCCGATCCCGCCTACCGCAGGATCTTCGACTCCTGGGACGAGGTGCGCAAGTCGTCCTTCCGCTGGTTCAGCACTGCCGAACAGGCGTACGCGCGGTTCTCGTTCGGCGGCGGTTGAGACTATGCGCTCCCCCTCCCATCGAGACCTCTGCCGGGGCACCCTCGGCACGGCCTGCCAGTCCGACCATTCGCACCGACGGAAGCGGCCGATCGGAAGGTGTCGGCATCGCACAGCCCTCGTGCTGCTGGTCGGCCTGTTCCTCGCAGGGACCGTGGGCGCGCAGTTCGAGGCATCCCCGCCTCGACCGATGCCCGAACGGTGGTGTGCAACCCAGCAGCAGGCCCCGTCCCACGACGTTCAGGAGACATCGGTAGCGGCGGCGCTCGCACAAACCTGTGACGGAACGTGCGTTGTCGACGTAGCTTTCTCGTACTACCCCGATGCGATCAACCGGCCGTGGACCTGTGTTCGCTTCAGGGAAGACGACTACCCCGACCGAGAGTGCCTCGAAATCGAACGCGGACCCAAGACTGCCGCCGAGTTGCTGCGCTACCTTCAGGGCGTTCTGGCTTTGGCGAACGCGACCTATCAGGCAAGCGCCGTTGACGTGGAATTCCGCCTTCTCGAACTCCGGCCCATGGGCGACATCCTCGACAGGCCGGCCGGAGCCGACCTTTGGTACGTGGTCGGCCACGGCTGGCACGACGCGTTCGGGATCAAGGGGTGGCTTCCGTCCGGCATCGGAACCTTGCCCAACCGGAGCGCCGCCGGTGTTCCCGTTTGGTCCCAAGAAGCCAGGAAGCCCGATGGGGGCGTCGGACTGAACGGCGCACACTTCACGGGGGACCTCTTGACTCCGTGGCGTTGCGCCGCCGTCTACACGACCCGACTGCCCTACTGCGGCTCAGGGCAGCACACCTACGAGGGACCGCCACCGGAAGAGCGTGCCGCACGGATTCGGAGTTCGTCCTGGTGGTGGGGCAGCGTTATGGCCCACGAATTCGGCCACAGCCTTGGCTTGGCGCACGGTGCTACCGAGCAACAACCCGGGAGTTCGGCATGGCCCGGTGGCAACGGCTACGTTGGTTGGACCCGTGACGTGCGGGGCGTGATCGGGCACTCCCACAAGTACACCACGATAATGTCTGCGGGCACGGGCACAGGCCCCCACCTTCGCCGCTTTTCGGCTACTGGCAACGGCCTCTACGGTCGCCCCCTTGGCAACGCCAATGCTAACGCGGTAGCCGTACTCCACCAGAACGTGCCGCACCTGGCAGCGCGTGCGAACGTTGCCCCGGAAGAGGAACCGGACTTCGGTTGCAGCTTCGACTTGGAGAAGACGTGCGTCGGCGGGGGCGGGCGGTTCGAAATGCAGGCTTGGCAAGGGCGTGTGGATCCTAGAAACTTGTTCGCAGATGAGGGCCATGGCCAGTCCGCCCGCTCACTACCCCTGCCGACCACTATCGGGCGGAACGTCGCCCTCTGGTACTTCTTCGACCCGCGGAATCCAGAGCTGTTTGTGAAAGTCCTGAACGGTTGCGCAGTGAACGGTCACTGGTGGGTGTTTGGCTCCGCCGCCACCGATCTACCGTATGGACTCACAGTTCGGGACTTGGCGAGCGTCGAGCACGGGCCAAACCCGGAAATGCCAAGCCAGTCGCGGGCGTACTACCGAACAGTGACCTACAGCCACAAGGACGGCGTGATCGTCAGTTCCGCTGGTGATCTGACCCGAGGCGGCTACAACCGCGGAGGCGAAGGAGGGGGCGACCCGACCGGGGATTCTTGGGTAGGGGTAATCGCTGACACGAGGGCCTTCCCCTGCGGCCAATGAGGCCCTTCGTCCGTGACCCACCGGACGACCCTCAGGCCCGGCCTTGTTGGAGGCGCCGTACAGGCACCTTCCGCGACGCTGCCGCGACGGCGCAATGTTCAGCGCGTTCCCGGACGCACTCGTGCGGCCCACCACGCTCCAGGAAGAGCCTTCAGACTCCTAAACGTACGACCCTGACTGGAGCGTACCCAGTACAGGACACACCCGAATCCACCGCAAGCCCCGTAACTACGAAGGACCCCTTCTTGCTCCTCAGAACTTCGGCCTAAACCTAAACACAAACTGTCCACGAAACCGGGGCAACTCCACCGCTGCCGAATCCCGGCGGTTCGACGGGCCACGCCTCGAACTTCATCTTCCCAACGGACCACAACCGCGAGATCGCGGTGCTGACGCTGGAGAGCCAGCGCCAGTACGCCGCTCTCGGCGTGAACACGACCTGCGGCGGAATCGAAGTGGCGCGCACGGAGGAGCGCATGGACGAACTGCGCCGGCGGATGACGTCGGCGCGGACCTGGGGGATCGAGACCGACCTGTTGACGCCGGCCGAAGTCGTCGAGAAGGTTCCTTACGTCAACGGCGACGTCATCCTGGGAGGCTTCTTCACCCCGAGCGCCTCCGTGGTCGACTCGATACGGGCCGGAACGCTCGCGCGCGAGCGGGCGCTGGCGAAGGGCGCGCTCACCGTGCTCGACGAGACGGAGGTGACCGGCATCGATGTCGAGCGGAGACCGTTCGCCAGACCGCGGGTCCGCGCCGTGGCGACGGACCGCGGCACGATCGCGGCGGATCAGATCGTCGTCGCCTGCGGCGTCTGGAGCCCGCGGATCGCCGCGATGGCGGGCGCTTCGATTCCGCTCACGCCGGCGGTGCACCAGATGGCCGACTTCGGGCCGATCGACCTCCTGCAGCGGACAGGCGTCGAGATCGCCTACCCGATCGTGCGCGACATGGACACCTTCATGTACGAGCGGCAGGACCACGACGCGATGGAGGTCGGCTCCTACGCCCACCGGCCGATCCTCGTTCGGCCCGGCGAGATTCCGTCGCTCCCGGAGGCCGAACGCACGCCGACCGAGATGCCGTTCACCGCCGAAGACTTCGCGCCCCAGCTCGAGGAAGCGCGCCGGCTGATGGGCGGACTGCTCGCCGACTCCGGGATGCGCTACTCCGTGAACGGGCTGTTGTCCCTGACTCCGGACGCGCAGCAGGTGCTGGGCGAGACCGCCGAGGTCGAGAAGCTCTGGTCGGCGGCGGCGGTCTGGATCAAGGAGGGTCCGGGCAGCGCGCGCCTGATCGCCGAGTGGATCACCCACGGCCACCCGCGCCTGTGCGACCCGCACGGGTCCGACATCACCCGCTTCTACCCCCACGAGAAGACGGAGCGCCACGTCCGACGGCGTTGCCGGGAACACTTCAACAAGACCTACGGAATCGTCCATCCGCGCGAGCAGTGGGAGTCCGAACGCGGCGTCCAGCGCGCGCCGTTCCACGACCGCACGGCGGCTCTTGGCGCTGAGTTCCACGAGGCGCGCGGCTGGGAGCGCCCCCAGTGGTACGCCTCGAACGAGGACCTCGTCGCCCGCTACGGTGCCGCCGACCGCCCCCACGAGTGGGACCGCCGCTGGTGGTCGCCGATCATCGACGCCGAGCACCTGCACCTGCGCGAGAAGGCCGGCGTCGTCGACCTCAGCGCGTTCCGGATCTTCGAGGTCTCGGGCCCAGGCGTCGTGCCCTACCTCGAACGGCTCGTGGTCAACCGCTGCGACCGGCCGGTGGGCCGCTCGATCTACACCCCGCTGCTGACGCCGGAGGGCGGCATCCGCGCCGACCTCACGGTTCAGCGCTTGGCCGAGAACCGCTTCCGCGTCGTCACCGGCGCTTTCGACGGGGCGCGCGACGCGGCCTGGTTCCGCCGCCACCTTCCCGCCGACGGCTCCGTCCAGTTCGAGGACCGTTCAGCCGCCCTGTGCACGATCGGCGTCTGGGGTCCGCGCGCCGACGCGCTCCTCTCCAGGATCGCCGACATCCCCCTCTCGCAAAAGGCGTTTCCGTACGGCACGGGGCGGGAAGCGGTTTTGGCCGGCGTGCCGGCGACGATGCTTCGCATCTCCTACGTCGGCGAGAGCGGCTGGGAGATCTATGCGCCGGCGCCCAACGGCCTCCGCCTGTGGGACGCGATCCGGGAGGCCGGCAGCGACCTGGACGCACGGCCCGTCGGCATCGGCGTCTACGGCACGACCGGCCGCCTTGAAAAGGGCTACGCACTGATGGGCGCCGATCTGATCTCGGAGTACACGCCGGTCGAGGCCGGTCTGGCCCGCCGCGGCGTCAAGAAGGCGGACTTCATCGGCAGGGAGGCCTACCTCCGGGCGCGGGCCGAAGGCCCGGCGGCCAAGCTGTGCACGCTGACGATGGATGACCAGACAAGCGCCTCCGGCGTCGCCCGCTTCCCCACCGGCGGCGCCGAGCCGATCCTCACCCGCGACGGAGAACGGATCGTCGACGCCCGCGGGCGGGAATCCCGCGTCACCTCCGCCGGCATGGGGCCGTCCGTCGGCAGGTACATCCTGCTCGCCTACCTGCCGCCCGAGCGCGCCGCGCCCGGCACGCGGCTCCAGGTCCTGTACATGAACGAGCCCTTTCCCGTCACGGTCGCCGCCTGCCCGGCCCTGTTCGACCCGGACGGCGCGCGGATGAAGGCGTAGCCGGCCAGCCGGCGCGTCCGCGCCGCTCGGCCCGCCTTCCCGGGGATGCTGCGGGCACCCCCGACCGCCTCCGCCCGGCTACAGCAGGGCCGTGACCAGCTCCGGATACAGGCAGATCAGCGCCAGCCCGATGAGCTGAATGACGATGAAGGGGATCACGCCCCGGTACATCTGAACCGTCGTGATCCGGCGCGGCGCCACCCCCCGCAGGTAGAAGATCGCGAAGCCGAACGGCGGCGTCAGGAAGGACGTCTGCAGGTTCATGCCGATCATCACGCCGAACCAGACCATGTCGACGTCGAGGATCCGCGCCGCGGGAGCGATCAACGGGATGACGATGAAGGCGATCTCGAAGAAGTCGATGAAGAACCCGAGAATGAAGATCGCGAGATTCGCGACGATCAGCAGGCCGATCTTCCCGCCCGGGAGGCCGGTCAGCAGATCCTCGATCCAGATGTCCCCGTAGAGCCCTCGGAAGACGAGCGCGAACGCGGTCGAGCCGATGAGCAGGAAGATGACCATCGTGGTCAGTTTCGCCGTCGCGTCCATCGTTTCCCTGACGGCCTTCATCGTCAGGCGTCCGCGCGACAGGGCCAGCGCGATCGCGCCGACGGCGCCCAGGGCCCCCGCCTCCGTCGGCGTCGCGATGCCGGCGAAGATGCTGCCCAGGACGACCAGGATCAGCACCATGGGCGGCAGCATGACGACGGCCACCTGCCGGGCCAGGGCGGCGCCGCCGAGCGTCCGCTCCTCGGCGGGCAGCGCCGGGGCGGCGGCCGGTTTGGCGATCGCGACGCCAACGACATACACAGCGTAGAAGCCCGCCAGCATCAGGCCTGGAATCAGGGAGCCGATGAACAGGTCGCCGACCGAGATACCGAGTTGGTCGGCGAGCACGACGAGCACGACGCTGGGCGGAATGATCTGGCCCAGCGTGCCCGCGGCGCTGATCACGCCCGTGGCGAGCATCGGCGAGTAGTCGTAGCGGAGCATGACCGGCAGCGAGATCAGCCCCATCGCGACGACCGACGCGCCGACCACACCGGTTGCCGCGGCGAGCATCGCGCCGACCACGACCACCGCCAGCGCCAGGCCTCCGCGCAAGCGCCCGAACAGCATCCCGATCGTGCGCAGGAGATCCTCCGCCAGCTTCGACTTCTCGAGCATCGTGCCCATGAAGATGAAGAAGGGCACGGCGAGCAGGACGCCGTTCGACATGACGCCAAAGACCCGCTCGGGGAACGCGTAGAGGAGGTTCCAGGAGAAGAGCCCGAGCTCGATACCGATGAAGGCGAAGATCAGGGCCGTGCCGCCGAGCGAGAAGGCGACCGGATAGCCCGCGAAGATGAACAGGAATACGACGACGAACATCAGCGGGCCGAGGAAGTCGCCGCTCACAACAGCCCCTCCTGCTCCATCTCCTCCTCTTCGGCCCCGGCCTTGAGCGCGCGCAGGCGCCGCCAGTTCCGCACCGCCTCGGCGAGACCCTGCAGTGCCAGGAGCGTGAACGCCACGAGCAGCACGCTCTTGATCGGGTAGCGCGGCAGCCCGCCGGGATCCGACGACACCTCGAGTACCGCCCAGGAGTTCCGCACCGCCGGCCACGACATGATGAGCCCGAAGACCGCGAACGGGATCAGAAACAGCAGCGAGCCCCACAGGTCGATGTGCCGCCGCCACCGCTCCGGCAACCGGCTGTAGACCACGTCGACCCGGACGTGGGCGTTGGTCTGCAGCGCGTAGGCGGCGCCCAACAGGAAGACCAGGCTGAACATGTACCACTGCAACTCGAGGTACGCGTTCGAGCTCAGGTTCCAGCCCGTGAACCGGCCCAGGTAGCGGACCACCGCGTTGTACGCTCCGACGACGACCATGGCCAGGGTCAGCCAGGAGACAGCGACCCCGAGTCGCGAGTTGAAGCGATCGACCCAGCCGACGAAGCCGGACAGGAAGACGCCCGAAGCACGTTCTGACGCCATGAGCGGGCGCAGGCTAGCAGCAGCCGGCCGTGACTGAGGCGGCGACACCCGGCCTGACCCGCCGATTCGCGCGGCTGACGGCGCTCAACACAGCTTCCAACCTGACCGTGCCGGTGGCCGGGCTGGCCGACACGGTAATGCTCGGCCGACTCGACGACGTGCGCTTTCTGGCCGGCGTGGTCCTGGGCGCCCTGATCTTCGACTACCTGTACTTCGGGTTCGCCTTTCTGCGCATGGGGACCACCGGAGTCACCGCCCAGTCCTGGGGCCGCGGCGACACCGGGGAGGTCGCCGCACACCTCTATCGCGCGCTCCTGCTGGCAGCCCTTCTCGGCCTCGTGACGGTCGCGCTCCGCGGCCCGCTCGGCGACCTCGGCTTCCGACTCCTCTCCGGCACCGCGGAGGTAGAAGACGCCGGCCGCCGCTACTACGACGCCCGCATCTGGGGTGCGCCCGCGACCTTCGCGAACCTGGCGTTCGTCGGCTGGTTCCTGGGCCGGGGCGAGGCGGCACGGGCCCTGCTCGTCGTCGCGGCAGCGAACGTCGGCAACATCGTGCTGAACTGGTGGTTCATCCTTCAACTGGGTTGGGCCGCGTTCGGCGCCGGAGTCGCCACCGCCACCGCACAGTGGCTGGCAGCCGGCATCGGTCTGACCCTGACCCTCGGCGCGGGCGCCGCGTCATGCTCCTGGCGGACCGTGCTCGACCGTGCCGCGTTGCGCCGGCTCGTCGCCCTGAGCGGGCACCTGGTAGTCCGGACCCTGCTCCTGATCACGGCCTTCGCCGTGTTCACGAACGCCAGCGCGCTCCTCGGCACCGCCCGCCTGGCGGCGAACGGCCTGATCCTCCGCATGTTGAGTCTCGCTTCCTACCTGGTCGACGGCGCGGCCTTCGCCGGCGAGACTCTCGCCGGCATGGCCTACGGCGCCGGCGACCGCAGAGAACTGCGGCGCGTTCTGATCCTGACCGTGGCGGCCGCGGAGATCTGCGCCGTCGCCTTCCTGTTGCCGGTGTTGATCTTCCCCCGCGGCACGTACGGCCTCCTGGTCGGTTACGACGATGTCGTCACGCTTGCCGTCGACAGCAACATCTGGCTGCTGCCCGTCCTCCTCTTCGCCGCCCTCGCCTACGCGTTCGACGGCTTCTTCCTCGGCCTCACCCAGGGCAAGCTGCTCAGCCGGGCGATGGTGATCAGCCTGGGGCTCGGTTTCGCGCCGCTCGCCTGGGCCGCGATCCACTTCCGGGACAGCAACCTGCTCTGGCTAAGCATGGTCGGCATGATGGCCGGCCGGGCCGCCACGCTGGGCTTCGCGGCGCGTCGATTCCTGCTGCCGAACCGGGGAGACTCGGGCGTCGCCGCCAGGAACTGAGCAGGGGCTACACTCCGGGCCGCAAACCGACCTAGGACAGCACCAAGGGAGACCGGAGGCCATGGGAAAGCTCGAAGGAAAGATCACTCTCGTCACCGGCGGCGGCACCGGCATCGGCCGAGCGACCGCGCTGCTCTTCGCCCGCGAGGGCGCGACCGTCATCGTGTCGGGCCGGCGGCTCGAACCACTTGAAGCCGTCGCCGGCGAGATCGAGGCGGCGGGCGGCAACGCCTGGGCTCATTCCGCCGACATGGAGGACGCCGACGCCGTCCAGGGCCTCGCCGCGGCGGTGCTGGAGCGCCACGCCACGGTCGACGTCCTGGTCCACAACGCGGGCCACAGTTCCAAAGTCCGCAGCACGCGCTACATCTCCCAAGAGGAGTGGGACAGCGTGATCGCGGTCAACGCGACCGGGCCGGCGATGCTGACGAAGGCCCTGCTGCCGGCGATGCTCGGCCACGGCGGCGCCACTGTGATCATGGTCTCCTCGATGGCGGCGATCCGCCCGGGAGTCATGGCCGGCACCGCCTACGGCGCCGCGAAGGCCGCCTCCCGCAACTACATCTTCGGCCTCGGCGCGGAACTCCGCCAGCTCGGCATCCGCGCCACCAGCGTCCTGCCCGGCGAGGTCGACACGCCGATTCTCGACAACCGGCCGCGGCCGCCGTCAACCGAGGAGCGGGCGAACATGATGGCCGCCGAGGACATCGCCGAGGCGATCCTGACCGCGGCAGCCCTTCCCGAACGCACCGTGATCGAGGAAATGACCCTGATGCCGACAAGGCTCCGCGACTACTCTGCCGACATCGCGGCGGCGCGGACTCTCGGCGCGCCGGAGGACGACTGACGTGCCGACGATGACCGACGGCGAGCGCGACGACTTCCTCGCCGAGGCCGGCATCTGGCACCAGCGCTACTACCGGCCGGGGACGAACCTCAGCCGCTGACTCGTACCGGAGGGGCTACTCCGCCGCGGGCGCCTTCCTGTGCACCACGGTCGCTCCGATCACGCCGCCGATCGTCGAGAAGACGACGTTGATCATCAGCGAGAAAGCGACGATCGCGATGATGCCAAGCCCGGCAATCGTGCTGAAGAGGCTCAGGGCCTCGAAGTCCTCGGTGGATTCCGCCGTGAGGGCCCCGATCCCCATCGCGCCCGTGATGCCCCCGAGGATCAGGAGCCCCAGCAGAATGCTCAGGACGGAGCCGAAGACGCCTGCCAGCGCTCCGATCTTCGCGCCCTCGCCGTACGGAGCCGTCGCGGCGGGCGGGTCGTCCTTCAGCGCGAGGTAGACCGCCAGGATGCCGCCGCCCACGACCAGGGCACAGCAGGCGATGTTCAGCAGTTGGAGGCCGGGAATCTGCGAGGCGATCGCTCCAGCGCCGCCACCGATGGCCGCGGCTCCGATCTTCTTTCCTGTCATGGCGTCTCCTCAGGTTTAGTTGAAACCGGGCTAAGCCGAGGGCTTCTTGTGGAACACCGCGGCGCCGATCACACCGCCGATAGCGGAGAAGATCACGTCGACGACGAGGCTGATCAGGAACGCAACCGCACCGAAAGCGGCCACCGCGCCGGCTTCCTCGCCGGACATCGCATCGAGCACTTCCGGTGGCATCCCCTCGATGCCCTCGATGAGCCCCCGGATCATCTCCGTCGGATCACCGACGATCATCGTCATCGGTATCGCGACAATCGCGCCGACGACCGCCGCGACGACACCGGCCAGAACACCGATCATCGCGCCGTCGCCGTAGGGGGCCGCGGGCGTAGGGGGCTCATCCCTCATCGCCAGGTAGACCGCCAGCATGCCGCCGCCGACCACGAGGGCGCAGCACAGGCAGTTGGCGAAATTGACGATCGGAATCTGCGAGGCGATCCCCGCCGCTCCGCCGCCAATGGCCGCCGCTTTCAGTTTCTTCGGTGTCATGGAACCTCCTCAGACGGGTCGAACCCGAGCACGCGCCGGTCAAGACGCTCTACGGGTTCTCACGTGGCAAGTTTCGGGGCATTTGTTGGACGATCTGGCCGACTGCGGCCCAGACCAGGACGGCGATGGCCGCCGCCGCCAGCACGCCGGTCAGGAAACGGCTCGCCGGCGTGTTGATCGGCAGCAGCCAGTCGATCGCGGCGGGCGCCAGGAACAGCAAGATGCGCCTGGGTTTCTCGAGCAGCCAGTCACGGGCCGGACGAAGCCACGGCAGCACGATCAGCCCCAGGGTGAAGCCGACGTAGAAACCGAAGCAGCGGTGGCAGACGGCGAGGGGGTGACCCGCCACGTGGAAGCTGCGCTCGGCAATCTGATGGCAGACCCGAGCGAACGACTCGTAGAGCACCGACGCCGAGAGACCGCCGGAAGCGGCCAGTAGCGGCGCGGCAACGACCATCGCGACGGCGCAACAGCACCCCAGGGCAATGACAGCCGTTGCCGCGGGGACCCCAAACCGCTGGTCAAGCATCGTCCGACTAGTGTAGCTGCGCGACGGCCACCGCTCGATCCGGCCCGCCGCTATGATCGCGTCGTGAGGAGCGACCCGTGAGCGGCTGGAATTCCATCCCCGAGCTGGGCGCGCTGGTCGGTGAGGAAATCCGCCTGCGCGGCTGGGTCGACGGGCGGCGCTCGAGCGGCCGGATCGGCTTCATCCAGCTCCGTGAATCGGGCGCCACGGTGCAGCTCGTCATCAGTCGCAAGGAGGTCGACGAGGCGTCGTGGGAGGCGCTCCAGAGCGCCACCCAGGAATCGACCGTCGCGGTGACCGGCACCGCCGCCGCCGATCCGCGCTCGCCGGGCGGAGTCGAGGTCCACGTGTCGTCGCTGACCCTGGTCCACGGCGCCGACGGCTATCCGATCACGCCGAAAGAGCACGGCACCGCCTTCCTGATGGACCACCGCCACCTCTGGCTGCGCTCGAGCCGGCAGCGGGCCGTGCTGCGGATCCGCAGCGAGGTCTGCCAGGCGATTCACGACTTCCACCGCGAGCGCGGCTACTACCTGGTCGACTCGCCGATCCTGACGCCCGCGGCCTGCGAGGGAACGTCGACCCTGTTCGAGACCCCGTACTTCGACCACGGCAACGCGTATCTCAGCCAGTCCGGCCAGCTCTACCTCGAGCCCGCGGCCGCCGCACTCGGCAAGGTCTACTGCTTCGGTCCCACGTTCCGGGCCGAGAAGTCGAAGACCCGTCGCCACCTGATGGAGTTCTGGATGGTCGAGCCGGAAGCCGCCTTCCTCGACTTCAAGGGCCTGACCGAGCTTGCCGAGGACTTCGTCGTCTATCTCGCGGAGCGGGTCCTGGAGCACTGCGCCGAACCGCTCAAGGTCCTCGAGCGCGACACCTCCAGGCTCGAGGCAATCCGCAAGCCGTTCCCCCGGCTCCGCTACGCGGAAGCGATCGATCTCCTGCGCGGTCAGAGCTCGGAGATCGAGTTCGGCGACGACTTCGGCGCTCCCGAGGAGACCTCGATCGCCGAGGCGTTCGATCGGCCGGTCATGGTCACCCACTACCCGACCTCGCTCAAGGCCTTCTACATGGAGCCCGACCCGGACGATCCGACCCTCGCTCTGGCCCTCGACGTGATCGCCCCCGAGGGCTACGGCGAGATCATCGGCGGCAGTCAACGCATCCACGACCACGACCTGCTCCTGTCCCGACTCAAGGAGCACGATCTGCCGATCGAGGCCTTTCAGTGGTACCTCGACATCCGCCGCTACGGCACGTTCGAGCACAGCGGCTTCGGCATGGGCGTCGAACGCTTCGTCGCCTGGTTGGCCGGCGTCCCCCATCTGCGGGAGACGATCCCCTATCCCCGAACGATGGACCGGATCTACCCCTGACCTCGAGCCCCGACGAACTCGAAGAGCGGATCGGCTACCGCTTCAAGAACCGCGACCTGCTCGAGCAGGCCCTGACCCACACCTCCTTCGCCAACGAACAGGGGCTGGAGAAGCACAACGAGCGTCTCGAGTTCCTGGGCGATTCGGTGTTGGGACTCGTCGCGGCGAGCTGGCTCTACCAGGGTCGACCGCTCGAGCCGGAGGGCGACCTGTCCCGGGTCAAGTCGCACGTCGTCAGCGCCGAAGTCCTGGCCCACTTCGCGCGCCGCCTGGAGCTCGGCTCGGCACTCCGGCTAGGTCGCGGCGAAGAGCGCTCCGGGGGACGCGACAAGCAGTCCCTGCTGGCCTGCGCGCTCGAAGCGGTGATCGGAGCGGTGTACATCGACGGCGGTCTGGAGGCCGCCCGCACCCTGGTCGAGCCGTGGATCGAGTCCGAGGCCACCGAGGCGATCGACACCCCGGACGCGAAGTCCGATCTTCAGGAACTGCTCCAGGCACGGGGTCTGGCGCCTCCCGTCTACCGGCACGTCGGTCGCGAAGGACCGGACCACGATCCGATCTTCCACGTCGAGTGTCTGATCGACGGCGAGGTCGCCGGCAGTGCGACGGGTGGATCGAAGAAGGTGGCCGAGCGCCACGCCGCCCGCCAGGCGCTCGCGGAACTCGCCAATGTCCGCTTGCGCGAACCGAAGACCCCGGCCTGATGACTCCGGCTCAGCGCCGCTTGAAGCGACGCTCCAGGTCCCGGTCCGTCAGCTCCAGCACGACCGGTCTTCCGTGCGGGCAGGTGTAGGGGTGTTCGCAGGCGAAGAGCTCCCCGATCAGGCTCTCCATCTTCTCCGCCGACAGCGCCTGGTGCATCTTGACCGCGGCCCGGCAGGCGCGGCTGGCCGCCAACTGGGTCAGGAGGTACTCGGCCAGCGCCTCCTCCTCGCTCGGCAGCTCGTCGCCGCCGGCGACACGGGTCGCGATACGGAGCACCAGGCTCTCCGCCTCGGCGTCCGGCAGCACCGCGGGAATCGCGGTGATCGCGGCGCTGCCGCCGGAGAGGCTGCTGACCGAGTAGCCGCACCGCGCGAGGCCCGCGGAGCACTCGGCGAGCGCCGCGTTCTCGGCCGCGGAGAGCTCCAGCACGCGGGGCACGAGCAGCGTCTGACTCCTGGACTCCTGCTCGGCAAGACTGAGGCGGAACCGCTCGTAGAGGATGCGCTCGTGGGCCACGTGCTGGTCCACGACAAGCAACGACTCAGGTCCCTCGAGCAGGATCATCGTTCCCTTGTACTGACCGATCAGCCTGAGCGACTCCCGGCCCTTCCCCGACAGGGGGACCGGAGAGGAGGGCCGCGGCCGGTAGGCGACCTCCGCCAGCTTCCCTGCCGGCCCGGTCTGGCTACCGCCGTACCGCGCGGCAAGTTCGGCCGCCCATGCGGGCGCCTCGGGCGCCGGATCGCCTTCTTCAGGGTGACCCTCTCCTGCCGCGCCGGCGCGGCGCCAGGACACCGCGCGTCCCGTCTCACGGACCTGCCCGGCGCCGGTCCAGGCCGGGGGCGCCACCGGTCCGCCGAGCTCCCGCAGTGGCGCCGGCTCCTCGCCCTTTGCCGCCTCCAGCCCTTTGCGGAGCGCGCTGCCGATACGCCCGAGAATCGCCGCGTCGCGAAAGCGGACCTCCGCCTTCTGCGGGTGAACGTTCACGTCGACCGATTCCGGTGGCACGTCGAGGAACAGGAACAGGGCTGGCGCCGGGTCGCCCTTCATCAGGTCCCGGACCGCCTTGTAGTAGATGCCGAGCACGGCCCGGTCGCGCAACAGGCGACCGTTGACGAAAACGAACTGCCGCCTGCCCCTGGAAGTCTCCCGGTCGCCGACGAAACCGTCGACGCCCTGCCGCCTCCTGGCCTCGGGCAGCGGAATCAGGTGATTCGCCAGATCGGGGCCGAACAACTGGGCAATCCGTTCCAGCCGGCCGGCCGAGTCGTTGCCGGTCGCCTGGGTGCGCAGAACCTCTCGCAGGGGAGACGCCCCCTCGGGAGCGTGGCGCAGAACGAAGGTCACATCCGGACGCGCCAGGGCGTATCCCTGGACCACCGTCGTCGCATGCCGCAGTTCGGTTGCCGGCTGCTTGAGGAACTGCTTGCGCGCCGGCACGTTGTAGAACAACGACTCCACCGTCACCGTGGTCCCGCGTGGCCGGCTCACCGGCTCGTCGACCGCTACCTTCCCGCCCTCGACCAGGAGCCTGTGGCCCTCGCCGGGCCTTTGCGCCGTGAGCAGCTCGCACTTCGAGACGGCGGCGATCGAGGACAACGCCTCGCCCCGGAAACCCAGGGTCGCGACCTCGAGCAGATCCTCGAAAGAGCCGATCTTGCTCGTCGCGTGGCGCTCGACCGCCAGGATCGCCTCTTCGGCCGCGATGCCGCCGCCGTCGTCCGTCACCACGATCAGGTCCTTGCCGCCGTTCACGAGATCGACCTCGAGCCGCGACGCACCGGCGTCGAGTGCATTCTCGACGAGTTCCTTGACCACGGACGACGGTCGCTCGATGACCTCGCCCGCCGCGATCTTGGAGATCAGCGTGTCGGGCAGCCGCCGCAGCGGGGGGCCCGCCGCCGCCGCGCTCTCGAAGTCGGCGCCCATCAGGGCGCGAGGTCCCGCAGCGTCCGCTGCATCACGCCGTAGCTGCGGAGTTCCTTGCCCAGGAAGGCACGCCGGACCTCCCGCGCGATCGCCTCGACCGACTTGAGCGTCGACTCCTCGAACCCTCCGTTCTCCTGCAACCGGGAAAGATCGGCGCCGCCGATGCGGCGCAGGAAGGAAAGGGCCGTTTCGCCGACCCGGCGATTCGCGCCGGCGCCCGCTCCGCAGGAAGGGCACAGAAGGCCTTGCCCGTCGACCCCCAGCATCGCCTCGTCACCGAGCTCGTTGCCGCAGGACGGGCACTGCCGGGGCGCCGGGAACACGCCCGAGAGCCGCAGGGTCCAGCATTCCAGGTAGCGCGCCGCCAGAGAGCGATCGCAACCGGCGATCAGCGCCTGCACGGTCGAATCGAGGAGCCGGTAGAGGTGATTGTCCGGCTCGTCCTCCTGGGCGAACACCTGCATGTGCTCGGCGAGATAGGAGGAGACGAGAATCCCCTCGAGGTCCGAATGCAGGGCTCCGGGACTCCTGATCATCTCCGCGTCGCCGAGCCGGACCAGATCACGGCCCGGCTTCTCGAACCAGGACAGGTGAACCTTCGCAAGCTGCTGCAACTCGCCGCCGAAGCGGCTGAAGCGCGCCCGGGCGCTGCGCGCGGCGCCTCGCTTCAGCCCCCAGTCACGGCTGAGAAAGACGACGATCCGGTCGCGCTCGTGAAGATCGATCGTCTGAAGCAGCAGTGCCTCGCCGCTTCGCCGCTTCATCGCGTCATCGCTCGTTCAGCGGACCAGCCAGTCGATCATCAGGGTGGCGAGACCGAAGTACACGAGGATGCCGGTGATGTCGCTGGACGTCGTGACCATGGGGCCGCTGGCCACCGCCGGGTCGATCCCCATCCGCTCGAAGGCCATCGGCAGCAGCGAGCCGATCAGCGAGGCGAGCATGATCGCGAGAAAGAGCGAACTCGCAACCACGGCGCTGAAGGCCGGGTTCTGTTCGAGGAACGCAGCGACCCCCGCGGCGACCGTCGAGCAGACCAGGCCCACGACGAGACCGATCCGGATCTGCTGCATCAGGAAGCGCCGCATCCGGCCGCCACCCTCGCCGATCCTGCCGGTCGCCAGGCCGCGCACGGTCAGCGTCATTGTCTGGCTGCCGATGTTGCCGCCCATGCCCATGACCACCGGTGCGAAGGCGAGCAGAAAGACCTCGTTCAGTCTCAACTGGAACTGCTTCATCAGGACGCCGGTCAGAGTCAGGCCGATCAGATTGACGAGCAGCCAGGGCAGCCGGATGCCGGCTACGCGCCAGGACCGTTCCCGGTACAGCAGCTCGTCGTCCGACGTCCCCACCATCTTGTAGAAGTCCTCTTCCGCCTCCTCCTGCACGATGTCGATCACGTCGTCGACCGTCACGAGGCCCAGCAGCCGGCGGCGGTCGTCGACGACCGGGATGGCGAGGAAGTCGTAGCGCGACGCGAGCCGCGCAACGTCCTCCTGGTCCGTGTCCGTGTGCGCGGTGACCAGACCACGGTTCATGATCTCGCCGAGGGTGCGGCTCGGCACCGAGAGCAGGAGTTCCCGCAGCGACAGGACACCGGCCAGGCGGCCCTCCGGATCGACGACGTAGAGGTAGAAGATCATCTCGACCTCGCCGTGCTCCCGAATCTTGGCGATCGCGTCGCCGACCGGCGTGTCCTCCGGCAGGGAGAAGAACTCCGTGTTCATGATCCGCCCGGCCGTGTCCTCCTCGTAGGCGAACTGGGTCTGGAGTTCGTCGCGGTCGGGCCGGTCGAGCAGAGCCAGCACGGACTCGCGCAGTTCGTCCTCGAGACCGTCGACGATCTCGACGCTGTCGTCGACCGCCAGCGGCGCGAGCAGCCCCGCGATCTCGGACGGCGCGAGTTCCTCGAGCAACGGCCGCCGCTCACCGGGCTCCAGTTCCAGCAACACCTCGCCGGCCGAGTCCGGGTAGTCCTCGAGTGCGAGGCGGACGACGAACAACTGCTCCGTGGGTACGAGTTTCCTGAGCGCGGCGGCGACGTCTCCGGGCCGCACCTTGCTCAGTACGCGCGACAGGTTGCGCCGCGCGCCGCGGCGCGCGAGCCGGCGCATCGTGTCGCCGAGAATCTCTACCCGCTGGGTGGACATGGCGGGCCGAATCGTACCAGCCGGGTCCCACGGCCGGTGCCGGGCGTGACGCCTACGGCACCCCTAAGCCAAGAGAATTCAGCGAGTTGGGCAGGGCCTGGAAGCGCCCGCGATCAGCCGCTCGTCGCGCGACCCTGGCGCCCGTGATCCGGACGCCTATTCGATCTCGAAAACCGCGTCGATTTCGACCGGAACGTTGAACGGCAGCTTGTTCGCGCCGACCGCGAAGCGGGCATGACGCCCCTTGCCGCCGAAGACCTCCACCATGAGGTCCGAGGCGCCGTTGATCACCGCCGGGTGGTTGTCGAAGTCGTCGCTGCAGTTGACGAAGCCGCCGAGCTTCACGCAACGGACGACGCGTTCCAGGTCGCCGTCGCAGGCTGCCGCGACGACGGCCACGATGTTCACCCCGACCAGGCGGGCGGCCTCCTGCGCCTCCTCCAGCGAGTAGTCGACACCCACCTTGCCCCGGTAGGCCAACCGCCCGTCCTTCACCGGCACCTGGCCGGAAACGAACACGAGCGATCCGGTGCGCACGAAGGGCACGTAGTTCGCGGCGGGCGCCGCGGGTTCGGGGAGTTCCAGGCCGAGCGCTTCGAGGCGCTCCTTGACTGTCTTCGTCATCGAAACAGGCGCCTGCCTACGAGTAAGCGGCGAACAGCTCCTCGAACGCCTTGATCTGGTTGCCGGCCGCCGACGACGGCACCAGGATCGGCGTGCCGATACCGGCGTCGAACCATTGCTCGACCCCCTCGCGCACCTCTTCCGCCGTACCGAACAGCGTGCAATCGGCCAGCCAGCGATCCGAGAGGAGGGCCGGAATGCGGTCCATCTCGCCCTGCTCGACTGCCTGCTCCACCGCCTCCATCTCCTCGACGTAGCCGGCAGCCTTCCAGTAGTTGCGGTAGTTCGGCAGCAGGGCGTAGCGGGACAGCGTCTTCCGGTTGCGCGCCGCCGCCAGGTCCCGATCGTCGGAGATGACCGTCGGGATCATGTTGCCGACGAAGAAGTCGGGATCGGCGGTCCTTCCCCCCGTTGCCGCCAGGGAATGCTCCATGTGGGAGCGGGCGCCATTCGCGAACACCATGCCGTCGCCGATCTCCGCGGCGGTGGCGATCATCCGGTCGCGCAGCGTGGCGAGGACGATCGGCGGCAGTTCGCCGGCGCCACGCACCGCCTTCAGTTCGTCGACGAAGGCGCGGATATCGGACAGCGGCTTGCCGACGGTGACGCCCAACCGCGCGTGCGCCGGCGCGTGGCCGACGCCGACGCCGAACCGGAAGCGGCCCCGCGACACTTCGTGGATGAAGGACGCCGTGTGCGCGAACTCCGTCACGTGGCGGGTGTAGACGTTCACGATCGAGGTGCCGAAGTGGATGCGCTCCGTGCGCAACGCGATCGCCTCGCAGAGCGCCAGACCGTCGCCCACGCTCGGACAGTAGATGCCGCTGAAGCCGCGGCGTTCGATCTCCGCCGCCAGGTCGAGCGTCATCTGGCGGCGGCCGGGCACGGCGGCGAGGGATATCGCAGGCGCGCGTTCGCTTGAGGGTGTCGTCGTCATGGCCGCGGCAGGGTATCAGCGTCCCGGGACGAACAGGGAGTCCGTCGCAGCGTGCGGCTACGCTACGGGCCGCGATGGAGAAACTCGCTCCCGAACAGGTCGGCGCTCTGCTCCGACCCGGCATGAAGGTGGCCGTTCTGGGCGGCTGCAACGAACCTCGCGGCATTGCCGCCGCCCTGCACGCTCAGCCGGAGACGACCACCGGCGTGGAGTTCACGGTCACCCGCATTCCCGGCATCTCCTCACCAACGCTCGCGCCGTGGGCCGGCTCGACGGTGCGGAGCTTCTTCGTCACGCCCGAGATGCGCGCCGGCTTCGAGGCGGGTTCGGTCCGTTTCGTGCCGATGCAGTACCGGCACGTCTGGGACGATCTCGTCGCGGCGCCCTTCGATCTGGCGATCGCGCAGTTCACGCCGCCGGATGAGAGCGGAAAGTGTTCACTCGGCATCGGCGCCGGCTTCCTGCCGGCCCTGCTCGAACGCCGCGAGGTCCCCGTCGTCGCGGAGTGGAACTGCGCCCTGCCCCGTCTGCCGGGCGCACCGACGGTCAACGCCGACCGTTTCGACTACGTGGTCAAGACCGACATCGCACCTCCCACCCTTGCCAGCCGGAGCGGCCCCGTCGCCGAGCGCATCGGCGGCCTGGTCGCAGGCCTGGTCCGGGACGGCGACTGCATCGAGACCGGCGTAGGCGCCATTCCGGGCGCGGTCCTGGCCGCGCTCCACGGTCACCGCGACCTCGGCTTTCACTCGGGCCTGCTGTCGGACGGCGTGATGGACCTCGTGGAAGCCGGCGCCGTCACGGGCGCCCGAAAGACGCTCGACAAGGGACGTCTGGTCGCCGCCATGGTCCTCGGATCGCCGGCGCTGTACGACTGGGCGAGCCGCTGCGACCTGATCGACCTTCGTACCGTCGACTACACCCACGACGTGCGGGTCATCGCAGGGCTCGACAACTTCGTCGCGCTGAACTCCGCGGTCGAAGTGGACCTGTTCGGCCAGGTCAACTCGGAAATCGTCCGCGGACGCCAGATCAGCGGCACCGGAGGCGCCGTCGACTTCATGCGTGGCGCCCGGATGTCGGCCGGCGGACGCTCGATCGTCGCCCTCGAGGCGACCGCCGGCGGAGGCCGCTTCTCCCGCATCGTCCCGGCGCTGCCGGCCGAGCACGCGGCTACCGCGCTGCGGACCGACGCCGACGTGTTCGTCACCGAGTACGGTGTCGCCGAAGTCCGCGGGCTGGACATCGCCGAGCGCGCCCGGCTCTTGATCGCGGTCGCGGCTCCTCAGTTCCGCGATGAGTTGGAGGAACAGGCTACGGCGCATCTCTGCCAATAACTCTCAGAGTCGCTCCAGTGGAGATTACGGCTGCCGGAGAGACTCGCCGATACGGCAGTTCCGACATGTGTAGCTCTCATGCTATACATGTAGCCATGGCTCTCAGCATCAGAAACTCTGAAACAGAGCGGCTTGCCACCGAGCTGGCACGGCTGACGGGACAAACCAAGACCGAAGCAGTCACGGAGGCCCTTCGCAACCATCTGGAACGGCGTCGCCGAGAACAGTCCGGCCGAACGCTGGCCGGCGAACTCAACGAGATCGGTCTGCGGTGCGCGAAGCTCCCGGTACGTGATTCGCGGTCCGCAGACGAGATTCTCGGATACGACCAGGACGGCCTTCCCCGTTAATGGTCATCGATACGTCGGCGCTGCTGGCGATTCTGCAGGACGAACCGGAACGCGGCTCGTTCAACGAGGAAATCGCGGCGGCGGCCGTATGCCGGACATCGGCGGCTACCTTTCTGGAGGCCTCGATGGTCCTTGAAGCGCGTCACGGGGCCGAAGGCGTTCGTCTACTGGACCTGCTGCTCGAGTCGGCAGGCATCGAGGTCGTCGCGGTTGATTTCATCCAAGCCCGGATCGCACGTCAGGCCTTCGCCAACTTCGGGAAGGGACGGCACCCGGCCGGGCTTAAGTTCGGTGACTGCTTCTCCTACGCGCTCGCTCGTCAGCTAGGGGAACCGCTGCTATGCAAGGGCGAGGATTTCTCGCGGACCGATGTGGCGCTGGTCCAGGCCACCGGCGACTGAAGACCGCAGCGGACACTTCTCCCGCATCGTCCCGGCGCTGCCAGCAGGCCACGCCGCCACCGCACTCCCCACCGCCCCCGGTACCTTCGCGACCGAGTACGGCGTCGCCGAAGTCTGCGGGCTGGACTTCGCCGACGGGCCAGCCGCCTGACCCGGATTGCCGCACCCGGGTTCCACGAGGAGCTGGAAAACAGGCAGCGGCACGGACCGCCTCGCCACGCTAGATCAGGCGGAGTTGACGTCTGTCGGAGCAGGAAGCCCACACAAGCCAGTACGCCTGCTGCTAGTGTCGCCGGCTTTCGTTCACCTGCAGCCCCACGAGGGTCTGCCAAGCTCCATCGGTGGAGGCCCCTCGCCGTTGACGTCGACCGATTCCCTGTTCTACCTAGGCAGTTTAGGAAAGCAGGTCGCGGACTTCATCCTCTGGGTCGCTGGCTGGCTGAAGTCCCCGGCTGCTCCGGGCTGGTTCTCGCTGGCGATCTTCGTCGTACTGCTGGCAGCAGTTGGCCTCTACTTTCGCCGTTCGGCCCGGACGCGCAAGGCCATCAGGCAGGCGCAGCGGATCCTTGACGCCAAGCGGTCCAGCTACGACAAGGATCGCTTTCTTGAGATCCAGCGAGCCTTCAGGGCGTGGGAAGAGGAGCCCCGGAGGTCACCGCGCCACCGGTTGAGCGAAGCGTGGCGGGAGTTCGCCGAGACGGTGAATCGGCAGCCCGGGCTATTCAACACGGTCCGGCCCAACGAGTTCTTCGGCCGCGAGCCGCTCCGCATGGAGCACCGGATCTTCGCCCAATTGCCGCCCCTATTCGTCTCTGTCGGCCTCCTGCTGACATTCCTTGGGTTGGTCGCAGCACTCGACCAAACCAGGGAAATCCTCGACCCGAGCGCCTCCGGAAGCGTAAACCAAGCGCTTCAGGAGTTGCTGACTGTGGCTGGCGCGAAGTTCATCATGTCGCTGACAGGCCTCTTCAGCTCCATCGTCTTCGGTTTCCTGTTCCGAACCGGAGAAGGCAAGACCGATGAAGCTCTCCACGCTCTCTGTGCCGAGATCGAACGCGGTTTCGAGTACCGCAGTGCAGACAACTACCTCCTCGACCGCATCCTTGAGGTACTCCGCGAACAGGGAGCGCACCTGCAGACCTTCAGCACGGAACTCGTGGCCCAGGTGGCTCGACCGCTGCGCGAGGAGATTCCCCAAGCGCTGCGCGAGTCGATCCGGGAGGCGATGGCGCCTTCGCTGGAACAGTTCGAGCGAGGCGCGGGCCAAGGGCTTGAATCCATGGTCGCCAGCGTCACGCAGTCCATGAGCGGCACGGTCCAGGACTCCGCCCATGCGCTCAACGAAACGATGGAGAAAGTCAGCGACAGGCTCGACGACGTCGCCACACGTCTCGATCACTCGGCAGAGTCGATGGGCGGGCAGGTCGGTCAAGCCGTAGCGGCGCTCTCGGGCGAGATCACGAAGCTCCAGGCCGCCATGGCGGAGTCCTCGCGCGAAGCGACCGACAACCTTAACCAGGGCGCCCGCTCGCTTCTCACGAGCATGGAGGAGGCGCTGCAGGCGATTCGGGACAGCTCGCAGGCAGGGGCGGACGGAGTCGACCGGGCGGCCACAGCAATGACGGGGGCCGTCGAAGCACTCACGACCCGTGCCGGAGAGGCGTCCGAGGCTGCAGTTCAGGCGGGCAGTCGCACGATCGACGAGGCGAGCCGACGTGCCGCCCAAGGTCTGGGAGAATCGTCGCGAGCGGTGATCGAGGAGATGGCGCAGATGTCAGCGCGGATTACCTCGCAGGTCGAGGGAGTTTCGTCGGCGCTGCAGTCCGGCGTCGAGGACCATCTGCGGGACTTGACAGAGTCGATTGGCGAGCTGAACCACCAGATGGTCAAGTCGGTTGACGGTGTCCGTCGGTACTCCGAGACGGTCGAGGGCGGAAGCAAGGCTGTGGCCCAAGCGAGTCAGGGTCTCGAAACTTCCAGTGTGGCCCTCCGGCAAACGGCGGAGCCTCTCCGTTCGGCGGTCGAACGTATGGAGACGTCCAACCGCGGAATGGAGCGGAAGGTGACGGCAACCGCGAACGCGCTCGAGTCGGGAGCGCGGGACATGACGAACCACGTCGTCGTCATCCTGAAGGCAGCGGAGGGGGCAATCCGGGACGGGGCGAACGCCGCCGCCGAGACCAGAAAGGCGATCGAGCACACCATGAAGGAGTTCGAAACACTTGTCGCGAGGTTCATCGGACTGGATCAGCGGCTGGGAGATGCCTGGAAGCAGCTTGACGACGACGTCAGCAGAAGCCTGGGCGACTTCCGCCGCTTCGAGCGCGAGTTGAACCAGGAGTTCGGACGCTCCCTCAGCAAGCTGCGGGAGGTCATCGACCAAATGGAACCCTTCAAGCCGGTGTCCGAGGGCGCCGAGACGTCGACCCCGGCACGCAGCAGGCCCTACTGAGCAACATGGCGGTTCGATCCCGACCACGGCGCCTTGTCGAAGACGGGGGAGACTCGGCGTTCGTCTCGGTCACGGACCTCACCGTCTCCTTCCTGTTCGTGATTCTCGTCCTGCTGGCCTTCTTCGCCACGGAGGTTCGACCGGATGAGGACGAATCCGAGCCGGAACCTCTCGCGGCCTACTTGGAAAGCACGGCGGCAACCCGTTTGCGGATACTGGAGCTCATCGCAGAGCGCCTTCAAAACGAACTCCGCGACGACCTTCCCGAAGGCAGCATCACCGTCGACACAGTGAACGGCATCATCCGCTTCCGGGGTGATGATCTGTTCGACTCGGGCCAGTGGCGTGTCGGCTCCAGAAGCACGCCCGAGCGGGTCGCCCGCGCCCTGGCCGACGCGCTTGCGGACACGCTCCCTTGCTACACCTTCGGGCCCCCGCCAGCCTCACGGGAAGACTGTGAGAACGTTCTTGCGGCCATCGAGACGATTCAGATCGAGGGACACACGGACGACGAACCGCTCTCCCTGCACCTCCGGGAGAGCGAGCAGATGCTGGACAATCGGGATCTCTCTGCCCGGCGCGGCGCCGAAACCCTGCGCGCGATGGCCGACCGCTATCGGCCTGAACTGATGGAGTTCCTCAATCTCAGCGACGAGCCAGTCCTTTCCTTTGCCGGCTACGGATCGATGCGGCCAATCGATGACCGTGGGACGGAGGCAGCCAGGGCCGCCAATCGCCGGGTGGACATCCGCTTTATTCTCCAGACACCGCAGAACGTCGACCAAGTCGAACAGATCCGTACTCGGATCACTAGGCAGCGAGACGGACTGCCGTCCATCGTGGCCGAAGGTCGCTAGCGGAGTGACCTACGTCATTCGACCGGGACGGAGCGAAGCAAGCTCGCTCTCGTCGCTTCTGCCGGCAGACTCAACTCGTGGGACTGACTCCTTTCAGCCCTCCCTCGGCGAGCCGATGCTGGTCAAGACCCAGGCAGCTGCCATCGACAGGCGGTGGCCGGAGGCCGAGGGTCTGGAGCCAGAGGCGGATCCAGACTTCATCTTGAACGAACTTCACCGTAGGTGGCGCGCGAAGGATTGGCAAAGCTACACGTGGGCCGACCTTCAACGCGCCGCACGAGTTCTCTTCGGCACCCTGCAGCAGCATGAGCAGCGAGCCGGAACTCCGGCCGAGCCCTACTACCGGCAACCCAGTTTCCGTGACCTGGTCCAGTTCGTCATCGACCAGGTCGCGACGGGGGCCAAGCGGAGGTTCGTGCGGACGATGTACCACCTCTACCTGTCGACGTTCGACGCCAGCGGAAGGCACACCAAGGCACTGGCAGCAAGACTCGAGCGGCATCACCGGGGCTTCGACCTGCGGATCACCGGTGCGGTGAGGCTGGGTGTTCTGGCGCCTCGGACCGCCGTCAAGGGCGTGGTGCACCATATGACGCAGGAGGCGAGCCCGTTCAAGTTCCTCAGGACTGTCGGCATCAGGGCGCCGCACGGGGAGGGGCTGATGGCCCTAGTCCACCAGGAGTTCGTACGCAGGCACCGCCCTGCCGAGATTCGGCGAGACCCGGCTTCGAGCGAGCGCCTGCTGAACTGGGTTTCTCCACCGGACGAAGCTCAACCGATGGACGCAGGGGCAGAACTCGGCATCGACGCGCTACTTCTGCCGTGGAAGGACGTGGAGCCGCCGAAGGAGTTGCGTGAACGACTGCAGAACGCATTGTTGCAAGGCTTCGGCGATCCACGAATGAGTCAAGCCGGCGTGTGGGGGCGCTGCTCAGAGGACGCACTGGCGGTCCTTCGGAGTTGGCTCGCCCAGGTGACGATCGAGGTCTTCTTCGAGATCATCTCGAAGGTGGTGACATCGCACATGTGGCAAGACCGCAAGGGTCTCTGGATGGACCGCGTCAAGCGACGGGAGATAACCGACGCCTGCTTCGCGCTCAGCCCGCGTGGCGCAGCAGAAGCCAAGCGGCTTCGTCTCAAGGGTGGCGTCGCCCTCAAGTACGCGAACAACGTGTCCAGGTCTTCGCAGGACCGGGAGAAGTGTCTACTGCTGATGAAGGTGAACGATCGCATCGTGGTTGAGGGTTCCCATAGCTTCAAGACCCACATCTACCGCCGAGGTGACAGTCGGTCCGTGCGTTTCCATCGTCGCTCCTACACCTGCGAGCAGTTCCGGGCGGACGGTGATGCCTGGAAGGCCGAAGCGATCGTCCATCACCAGAGATGGGCCGACAGGGTCCGCAACGTACTCGACGGATGATCTCGATCGAACACACCATCACCCCCGGCCACGTGGCATTGCGGGCGGTCCATCCGAAGGCGAAGCCACTTGACCGTCTGCTTGGCCAACGAGCCGCCACCACGGAAGCCACCGTCGACGACTGGGTCGGAGACGACCTCGCTCGGTGCGCCGCTCTAGGCGCCCTCCGGAGGTTCGGTGACGAGAACCCGGACACTGTTGACGTGAGGCGCGACGAAATTCGTGCATCGCACGCTGCAATCGCCTCACTCAGCGCGGTACAAGCCACCGCACTGGGACTGCCAGAGCGGCCGCCCTTTTCGCTCCGCGTGGGCGTCGGCGGCCTCATCGGCAGCGCGAGCTTCCGCTTCCGACTGGACTGGGAGCGCCTAGGTCGGCCCGTCATAGCGAACAGACAGGGCACCTTCCTGCACAGTGAAGAGGGCGACTTCCTGATCCCGGAACCGCTGTTCTCCGCAGTCGAACTTGCCGACGGCTTCGACGCCTCCAGCGCGGATCTCGACGCCCATTGGCTGGCTCTGGCCCGGTTCCGTGCCCTATTCGACCAGGACGAAGAGGGTTCGCGGGTCGACTTGTCCAGTTTTCTCGCAGGGATTCGTATCTTCACGGCAGAGGCCCTTACGCTAGAGGTCAGGGACGGGACCGACGGGATCGAGTTCGATCCGATCCTCTTCGATGCTCAGACCGTCGACGACGCGGCGGAGGATGGGCGGGAGATCATCGAAGCCGACGGCGTACTGCCCCACGACTTGCTGCGGAGCTTCCAGGGCGACGAGCGCACAGGCTTCTCGGCGTTCCCAACCGCCAAGCGAAGCTACCTGCTCGGCTCGAACACCTACCTCGTCGTCGACGATGACTTGGAGGTTGCTCTCGAAGTTGTTCGAGAGAAGCAGCAGGGGTCACCCGAGGAGCGCCGGGGATTCGCCTCCAACCCGCGGGCGGCCATATCAGAGCGCCTCGCTGAGAAGGCACGCGATGAGGATCCCGAGGCGGAGCCAGCCGACCTGACGGAGGTTGTCAACGCCCGCACCGGGCGTCTCTTCGTCGAAACACCCGAGTACGCCCTGCGGGCTGTGGAAGTCAAGCTCTGGGAGCCGCCCGACCTGGACTACCTCCCCCGCCTTCCGAGTACCTGGTGGCCGGAGAAGTTCGTGGTCGAGATCGCCGGGAAACGCCTGGACTTGACGCCAGTGACCGCCACCGAGCTTGAAAAGCAGCTCGAGGCGGCTGCTGCGTCGGGAAAGCCGCACGTGGAGTTCCAGGGGCAGAACGTCCCCGCCACGCCGGACGTGCGCGAGGAACTCGGCAGGCAGTTGGGGCGTCTTGGCCGCGACAGCCAGAGCCAGCGAGAAGAAGAACCTGCCGACCAAGCCAAGCCAAGCAAGGCCGGTGCCGTAGTCGCCGATGTGAAGGAGAACTTCGAGCGGGAAGAGTGGCGACCCGAGATCGAACCGCGCGCGGCGTCAACGAAGGAGGTCGGGTGGCCCGCTTGTCTGATCTCGAAACCCTACCCGCATCAACTCACCTGCTTTCGCTGGCTGGTGGCGTCCTGGGCGGCTGGACAGCCAGGCGTGCTCAACGCAGACGATCAGGGGCTGGGGAAGACTCTCGAGACCCTGGCGTTCCTGGCCTGGCTCCAGGATGACCTCGCAGCGTCGCCCGAAGCCGGTGAGAAGAGGCACCGGGGGCCGATCCTGGTTGTTGCCCCAACGGGTCTACTCCGCACTTGGGAGGCAGAGGTCGACCAGCACCTCGGCGCCCGTGGGCTCTTCGCTGCCCACCGAGTGTACGGGCACTATCTGACCGAGCACCGAAGGGACGGCCTGTCCGGAGTTGACACCGACGACGGCCGGTGCCGCCTGCACTTCGAAGCGATCCGCTCGGCCGTTGCCGACGGCCGAGGCTACCGACACTGGCTCCTCACGACGTACCAGACGTTGACGAACTACCAGCACAGCTTTCGGCAGCTCTACTTCTCTACCGTTGTGTTCGACGAGATTCAGATGGTCAAGAACCCCGCAACGCTACGCGCAGTCGCCGCAAAGTCGGTTCAGGCCGAGTTCCGGATCGGTCTGACCGGCACTCCGATCGAGAATCGAACGACGGATCTCTGGGCGGTCATGGATGCGCTGGCGCCCGGTCGCCTCGGCTCCTTGCGTGACTTCGCCACGCGCTACGGAACACCCACCGATAAGAACATGCGAGAACTTCATGCCCGCGTCTTCGAACCGCAAACCACCCGGCGCGGGGATCAGGCCCCGCCCATACTGATGAGGCGCCTGAAGGAGGACGAACTCGAGGGCCTGCCGAAGAAGTCGTACCAGCACTACCGCCGGACGATGCCCATCCGCCAGGCGGAGGCATACGACGAAGCTCTGAAGATCCTCCGGTCCGGGGGCCTGCCCGCCGCCCTCAAGACGCTGCACCGTGTCCGTGCCGTCTCCCTTCATCCCGACGCTCCGGGAAGCACGAGCGGCACGACCGATTCCTATGTGGGGGACTCAGCCCGTCTCGCGACGATCCGGGAACTTCTTGACGACCTGCATCAGCGCGGCGAACGTGTGTTGCTCTTCATCGAGGATCTGGAGATGCAGGCGTTCATCGGACAGTGGCTTCGTTCGCGCTACGGTCTTCACAACGTCCCGGTCATCAACGGCTCGACCCCCATCAGCAAACGCCACGAGCAAGTGCGGCACTTCCAGAGGCACGACCCGCGGAGCCACCACTTCGCAGCCTTCATCCTCTCGCCGCGGGCCGCGGGTTTCGGCATCACGCTGACCGCCGCTACTCACGTCATCCACATCAGCCGATGGTGGAACCCGGCGGTCGAGGAGCAGTGCAACGACCGCATCTACCGTATCGGCCAGGAGCGTGACGTGACCGTCCACCTTCCGATGGCGATTCATCCGAAGCACGACGCGCGCTCCTTCGACTGTGTACTGGACGACCTCATGGAGCGGAAGCGGGAGATCGCCCGTTCGGCCCTCTGGCCGCCCGTCAACCCGAACGGAGACCTCAAGCAGGTCTGGACCGACCTTCTTGGCGAGGAACCCGCGTAGCGGCAGCGACACACCGCCACCGCCCTCTCACGCCGCCGGTCGAAGACCCCTACGACTCCTACGCCTTGGCGCTCGGCCGCGCCGACACGGCCTGGTGCCAGCGCAGCAGGTTCGGCGTCTCCTCGGTGACCTTGAACTTGGTCACCCGGCCGAAGTCGATCCCGATCTGGGCGGTGATGTCGGCGATCGAGTACTCGTCGCCCGCGACGAACTCGCGGTCCGCGAGTTCTTTGTCCAGCCACTCCAGACGCTTCGACGCCTGGCTGCGCTGGCCTTCCCCGTAGTCCGGGTACTGCTCGATGCGATCGGCGAAGTAGGGGTGGGTGTTGCGGAAGACCTGCATGATCGGCAGGGCGATCTCGAGTTCCATCCGACGCTGCCACATCTCGATGCGGGCCGCCTGCTCCGGGTCGTTGCCGCCCATCAGGGCCGGTTCGGGCTGCGATTGCTCGAAGTAGCGGCAGATGGCGACCGACTCGGCGATGAACGTACCGTCGTCAAGCTCGAGCACCGGGACGCGGCCCATCGGGTTCTTCTTGCGGAAGGGCGCCTGCCTGTTCTCGGCGCTGCCCAGGTCGACCGGCACGATGGGTACTTCGATGCCCTTCTCGGCCAGGAAGATGCGGACGCGGCGGCAGTTGGGGGCGGTGGCGGCTTCGTGTAGCTTCATGGCTCAGGACATCTCCTGGGAGGTCGGCTGCTGATGGTCAAGGCATGGAAAACGACGGGCGCGCAGTGTAACCGCATCCGGCGCGCGAATCACGGGACGCACCGCCGATGATCGAGCTCATCGCCCAGCCCTCGTTCTGGGCCGCGCTCTTCTCCGTCACGCTGATCCAGATCGCGCTCGGCGCGGACAACCTGATCATCATCACGATCATCGCCAACAAGCTCCCCGAAGTGCGGCGCAAGCAGGCGATCCAGCTCGGTCTGGTGCTGGCGATGGCGCTCCGCATCGTCCTGCTCCTGATCCTGAGCCTGGTGCTCGGGGCCGCGACGACCGAACTCTGGACCTTCGACGGAGCGTTTCTCGGCGTCGAGATGACCGGCAGCGTCGACGGCAAGTCGCTCGTGCTCGTGATCGGCGGACTGTTCCTGATCTGGAAGGGCGTCAAGGAGCTGCGCATCAAGCTGAAGGCGGTCGAGCACGAGGTCGCGAAGGCAAGCCGCTTCGCCGAGGTCGTGACCCTGATCGTGGGCATGAACCTGATCTTCTCCGTCGACTCGATCCTGACCGTCGTCGGCATGACGGACATCTTCGCCGTCATGGTCGGCTCGGTGCTCATCTCGGTCGCTCTGATGCTGGTCTTCGCCGGTCCGATCTCGCGTTTCCTCAGTTCCAACCCCGAGTTCGAGATTCTCGGCCTCTTCGTCCTCCTGCTGATCGGGTTCGTGCTGATCCTGGAAGGCGGCCATAGCGCCCACCTGACCGTGAACGGCTCCCCCACCCCGTACATCCCGCAGTGGATCGTCATCTTCATCCTGCTGCTGATGTTCGCGCTCGACCTCTACCAGAACTGGTGGGAGCGCAAGCAGGAGGTCGACGCGGTGGCGCTCCACCGGCGGCGCAAGTAGAGGCAGGCGGAGCCGAATCGGGCGGTGTACGATCCCCGCCCTCACATCCTGGGCCTTCGCCTGTGAGGCCCCGACTTCAACTCACTCCACTGGAAACCGCCGATGTCTGAGAACGAGTCCGCCAGTCCGCCACTGCCCACTCTCGCCATGCTCGGCGCCACCGGCGACCTTGGGGGCGGCCTCGCCCGGCGCTGGGCCGCGGCCGGCTACTCGATCGTCATCGGCTCGCGCTCACGGGAAAAGGGCGCCGGCTCGGCCGAGGACGTGAACGAGCAGCTTCGCGCACAAGGCCTGGCCCCCTCGGTCCGCGGCACGGACAACCTGAGCGCCGCCGAGGAAGGCGACCTCGTCGTGCTGACCGTGCCCTACGCCTTCCAGCGCGCCACGCTGGAGGCCGTGCGCGACGCGCTCCAGGGCAAGATCCTGGTCGACTGCACGGTGCCGCTCGTCCCGCCGAAGGTCGCGCGGGTGCAGCTTCCCGACGAGGGCTGCGCCGCGGTCATCGCCCAGCAGGCCGTCGGCCCGGACGTGCGCGTCGTCTCCGCCTTCCAGAACGTCGGCGCCGCCCATCTACGCGAGGACGACGCGGTGGACTGCGACGTCCTGGTGACCGGCGACGACCCGGCGGCACGCGCCGAGGTCATCGAGCTGATCGAGGCGCTCGGAATGCGGGGCTGGCACGCCGGCCCGCTCGACAACGCCGCCGCGGCCGAGGCCCTGACATCGATCCTCATCCAGTTGAATCGGAAGTACGGAATCGCCGGCGCGGGGATCCGGATTACGGGCGAGGTGACCCGGAAGCCCTGAGTTCGTCCGCCTCGGCGTCGTCAGACCATGCTGAATCTCAAGTCGGTACCCGGCCTGCCCGACGTCCAACCGGGCGACGATCTGGCCTCCCTGATCGAGGAAGCGATGCGCCAGGCGCGCCTGAAGCTGCGTGCCGGCGATGTGCTCGTCGTCGCGCAGAAGATCGTCTCCAAGGCCGAGGGCCGAATCGTCGAACTGGCGACTGTCGAACCCCGTGCGGAAGCCGTGCGGCTGGCGGCGGAGTGCGACAAGGACCCGCGGCTGATCGAACTCGTGCTCCAAGAATCGACCGAGGTGCTCCGCACAGTGCCAGGAGTCATCGTCGTCGAGCACCGGCTCGGACTCGTGCTGGCGAACGCGGGGATCGACCAGTCGAACCTGCGGCCAGGCGATGACCACGGCTACGCCCTGCTCCTGCCGGAGGATCCGGACGCGTCGGCGGCGGCCCTGGGTGAAGCGCTCGCGGCTCGTTTCGGAATCGAGGACCTCGGCGTGATCATCAACGACAGCGTCGGCCGAGCCTGGCGTCTCGGCACCGTCGGGCTGGCGATCGGCGTCGCCGGCATGACCGCCCTGTGGGATCTGCGCGGGGACCGCGACCTGTTCGGTCGTGAACTCATGGTGTCTGAGACCGGCATCGCCGACCAGGTGGCGAGCGCCGCACAGATCGTCCAGGGCGAGGGCAGCGAAGGAGCGCCCGTGGTCCGCGTCCGCGGTTTGAAGAAACTCGGGCCGGTCCAGAGCGCCCGCGCCCTGCTGCGGCCGCGCGAACAGGACCTGTTCCGATGAGCGAAGCCGCGGGCCGCTGTCTCGCGCTGTCCGGCGGTGTCGGCGGCGCCAAGCTTGCCCTCGGACTGTCGCGAGTCCTGCCACCTGGCGACCTGACGATCGTCTGCAACACGGCGGACGACTTCGATCATCTCGGGCTCCGCGTCTGCCCCGATCTCGACACGGTGATGTACACGCTGGCCGGTGTCTCCAACCGTGTCACCGGATGGGGTCAGGCGCACGAAACGTGGTCCTTCCTCGAGGCGCTTTCCCAACTCGGCGGCGAGACCTGGTTCCGGCTCGGCGACAGGGATCTGGCGACGCACGTCGAGCGCACGCGGAGGCTCCGGAACGGCGAGAGCCTGACCACGGTGACGGACGCGCTGTGCCGGGCACTCGGCGTCGAAGCGACCGTGCTGCCGATGAGCGACGACCCGGTGCGCACCGTCGTCGGCACCTCCGGCGGTGAACTGAGCTTCCAGCACTACTTCGTGCGCGACCAGTGCGCCCCGGCGGTGACGGGCTTCCGGTTCGAGGGCGTCGATGCCGCGCGGCCGGCGCCGGACTTCCTCGCCGCCCTGGAAGACGACGCGACGGCGGCGATCGTCGTCTGCCCCTCGAACCCGTTCGTCAGTGTCGATCCGGTGCTCGCGCTGCCGGGAGTCGAGGCGGCGCTGCGGAGCACGCGGGCACCGGTGATCGCGGTCTCTCCGATCGTCGGCGGCCAGGCGATCAAGGGTCCGGCGGCCAAGATGATGGAGGAACTGCAGATGCCCGTGACAGCCGCGGCCGTGGCCCGCCACTACCGGGAGCGCCACCTCCTCGATGGCTTCGTCGTCGACCATGCGGACGCCGGCGAAGCGGCGGAGATCGAGCGGGAGGGACTCCCGACTCTGGTCACCGGCACGGTGATGGAAAGCCTGGCCGACCGGGAGCGTCTGGCGCGCGCGGTGCTCGACTTCGCCCGTAGCATCGCCGTACCGGATCGCCGAACGTGAGTGCGGGCGGTCTCTGGGCGGTCCTGCCGGTCAAGGCCTGGTCCGAGGCCAAGCGACGCCTGTCGCCGATCCTGAGCGGCGAAGAACGACAGGAGCTGGCCCGCGCGATGCTGGACGACGTGCTCGGCGCGATCGCCGGTGTTTCCCGGATCGCCGGAACACTTGCGGTCACCGCGGACAGGGTTGCCGCGAGCTACCTGGAAGGGGCCGGGTGCGAAGTTCTGGCGGAGCCCAGGCGCGGCCTGAACCGGGCACTGGGCACCGCCGCGGACGAGCTGCGGCGCCGCGAAGCCTCGACGATGCTGGTGTTGCCGATCGACCTGCCGCTTGTCGTGGCCGGCGATCTCGACCAGCTCTGCGTCCACCACCTGGACCAGGGGGCCGGAACGACCGGGGGCTCGGCTGCGCCGGCGACCGTCACCGTGGCGCCTGACCGATTCCGTTCCGGCACCAACGCCCTCGTCTGCTCGCCGCCTGGCTGCATTCCGTTCCGCTTCGGCGACGGCAGTTTCCATGCCCATCTCCGGGAAGCGGAACGGGCACAGGCCGCCCACGCCAGCGTCACCCTCAGGAACCTCAGCCTCGACGTGGACCATCCGGACGACCTGGCCGAACTGCTGCGGCTCGACCACGCCAGCCGCACCGGACGTCTTCTACGCCGACTCGGTGCGCCGTCACGGCTCGAAGGCCACTGAACCGGGACTGATACCGTTCGCTATCCGCCGTTGGCGCGTTCTTTCCCGCCGTCATAGCCATGCCGCATCAGCCCAGCGCGTTCCTGGACCGTCGCCCGACCCCCGACGAAGCCCGTGCGCTTGCCCGCATCGAGCCAGGCGCCGGCCTCGACGAGTTGGTCGATGTCGCCGGTGAACTGCGTGACCGGGGCCACGGCAACCTCGTCTCCTACTCGCGCAAGGTCTTCCTGCCGCTGACTCACCTGTGCCGGGACATCTGTCACTACTGCGTCTTCGCCCAGCCGCCGAAGAAGGGCGAGGCGGCGTACATGCCGCTGGACACGGTCCTGAGCCAGGCGCGCCTGGCCGCCCAGGCCGGCTGCAAAGAGGCGCTCTTCACCCTCGGGGACAAGCCTGAGCTGCGCTACAAGGCGGCCCGCGAGGGCCTGGCCGAGCTCGGCCACGAGTCGACCCTCTCCTACCTCCGCGAGGCCGCGGAACGGGTGTTTACCGAGACCGGGCTCCTGCCCCACCTCAACCCGGGCCTGATGACGGCGGAGGAGATCGAGCGTCTGCGGCCCGTATCGCCGTCGATGGGCATCATGCTGGAGAGCGTGTCCATGCGGCTGCACGAGAAGGGCCAGGCGCACTACGGCTGCCCCGACAAGGTGCCACACCGCAGGCTGGAGACGCTCCGGCTGGCCGGCGAGGCACGGGTGCCCTTCACCTCGGGGATCCTGATCGGCATCGGCGAGACCCGCGAGGAACGGATCGACGCCCTGCTCGCGATGCGGGACCTGCACGACGAGTACGGCCACATCCAGGAAGTCATCGTCCAGAACTTCCGGGCCAAGCCCGAGACCCGGATGGCCGACGCGCCCGAGCCGACACTCGAGGACCTGCTGTGGACGATCGCCGCGGCGCGCCTCGTGCTCGGACCCGGGATGCACATCCAGGCGCCGCCGAATCTGAGCCCCGGCGTCCTGCCGCAGCTCATAGCGGCCGGCATCGACGACTGGGGCGGCGTCTCGCCGGTCACTCCGGACTTCGTCAACCCCGAGGCGCCCTGGCCGCACCTCGAGCGTCTCGCCGAGGAGACGGCTGACGCCGGCAAGACCCTGGTCGAGCGTCTGACGGTCTATCCGGAGTGGGCGCTCGACGGGGAACGCTGGCTCGACGACGGCCGCGGCCAGAGCCGCGCGATCCGCCGCCTGGGTGGCGTTCGCGCCGCGGTGCTGCAGCGGATCGACGCCACCGGGCTGCCCCGCACGGACGAGTGGTCGCCCGGCGAACAGACGCCGCCGCCACGCGACGTCCTGAACGCAGTCACGGCGCCGGTCGCCCGAAACGGCAACGGCGGTGGCCACGGCGTCGCCGACGGGGTTTCAGCGCCCGTCCAGGCCATCCTCGATCGGGGCCGCTCGGGCCAGGATCTGACCGAGGAGCAGATCGCCACCCTGTTCCGCGCCCGTGGCGCCGACTTCACCGCCGTCTGTTCCGCCGCCGACGCGATCCGCCGCGAGGTGAACGGCGACACGGTGAGCTACGTCGTCAACCGGAACATCAACTACACGAACGTCTGCTACTTCAAGTGCCAGTTCTGCGCCTTCTCGAAGGGCAAGCTGAGCGAGAACCTGCGCGGCAAGCCCTACGACCTCGAACTGGAAGAAGTCATGCGCCGCACGGTCGAGGCCTGGCAGCGCGGCGCGACGGAAGTCTGCATGCAGGGCGGCATCCACCCGGACTACACGGGCGAGACGTATCTCGGAATCTGCCGTGCGGTCAAGGAGGCAGTGCCCGAAATCCACGTCCACGCCTTCTCGCCGCTCGAGGTCTGGCAGGGCGCCGCGACCCTCGACATGCCGCTCCGCGACTACCTGCTGCTCCTCAAGGAGGCGGGCCTGGGCACCCTGCCCGGCACCGCCGCCGAGATCCTCGACGACGAGATTCGCGCGATCATCTGCCCCGACAAGCTGAACACGGACCAGTGGCTCGAGGTGATGGAGACCGCCCACGGGGTCGGCTACCGCACGACGGCGACGATCATGTACGGCCACGTCGACGGTCCGCGAAACTGGGCCCGCCACCTGCTACGCCTGCGCGACCTGCAGAAGCGCACCCGCGGCTTCACCGAGTTCGTGCCCCTTCCCTTCGTCCACATGGAGGCGCCCCTCTACCTCAAGGGCCGCGCCCGCAAGGGGCCGACCTTCCGTGAGGCGGTGCTGATGCACGCTGTGGCCCGGCTGGCGCTTCACCCCTGGTTCGAGAACGTCCAGGCCTCCTGGGTCAAGATGGGGCCGGAAGGCGTCGCGGCCTGCCTTCGGGCCGGCGTGAACGACCTCGGCGGCACGTTGATGAACGAGAGCATCACTCGCGCCGCCGGTTCCGAGCACGGCCAGGAACTGCCGCCGTCCGAGATGGAGGCGCTGATCCGAAGTGCTGGCCGCGTTCCGAGACAGCGCACCACGCCCTACGGCACGCCGCCACCGGAACGGGTCGAGACATCGTTCCAGGCCGCGGAACTGGCCGCCGTGCTGAACACGCCGGCCCACCGCTATGAGCGCACCGGCCCGTTGCGGCTCGTGCGCCCGGGCCTGGAAGCGGACGGCAGCTAAGACTGGGTGCGCCGGCCATCTGGCCGGCATCCGGCGCGGGGCGCCGGCTCCGGAGATTCGGCCACAGAAAGGGGGCCTCCGGTACCATTCACGACGCAGGAGGTCATCGATGGAACTCGCGATCACCAAGGCCAAGGCCCGCCTCTCCGAACTTGTCGCCGCCGCTCAGGACGGCGAGCGCGTCGTCATCACGAAGAACGGCGAACCCGCCGTCGAGTTGGTTCGTTGCAAGCAGCGCAAGCGCAAGGGCGGCTTCGACTTCGACAAGTGGGAAGCCACCCGGCGCCGGATGGGGATCAAGGACGCGCCGCCCGAAGAGGCTGCGGCGATGCGCGCGGCGATCGACGACTCGGCACTTAGCCGTCGCGTCCTCGGACTCCAGGACGACTAGGTCCGGCCGTTCGACGATTCGGAAGCGCCGAAGCGTATCCTGTTGGACACTAGCTGTTGGATCGAGGGATGGTCGCTGAAGCCACAACTGCTGGGCGTTCCGTGCTACACCTTGCCTCCAACGCCGCCAGGAGCTCGGCGTCGTGGAGGAACGCGTAGGACTGGGGCGGATGGAACGCCGGTACTTCGCTCCGCGCGCAAAGAGGCGCATCAAGTTCGGTTACTTCGGTCAGAGTCAGCGCGGCGACGAGTTCGGCGTCTCCGACGTAGGCATCAAACTCGCGACGGTCGATGCCGACTCGATCGCCGAACGCATGCCAGATTTCGTCCGGCGCTTCCAATGCGACTCCTTGAAGCCGGGCGGACGCCACGACCTGCCGGCGCGGACTCGTTGCGTAGATCCAGATTCTTGCGCCGGCGGGCGCTCGGACTGCTCGTTTGCGGATCTCGACCGTCTTGCAGCCCGAGATGAGCATGTCGACGTACGGCGGCTTAACCGGGGATTGTCCCGTTTTCTGTTGAACTTCGTGGATGGCGTCTCGCGTTGTAGTGACGTTACGCGGCTCTTTCTTGTCGGTCAAGATGGCGAGAGGTTGGTTCGAGCGCCTGTGTGAGTTTCG
>LXNI01000223.1_pt1 | contig 71914 bp, 56 predicted proteins | sample 809091 | NCBI WGS metagenome assembly LXNI01 (sample SAMN04870527, study PRJNA318959) | sponge metagenome | biome: 01000161; feature: marine sponge reef; material: water | host: Sarcotragus foetidus | place: Greece: Milos, Mediterranean Sea | collected 2013-05-29 | depth 5-7 m
CGACCATAATGAATACTTTTCTGTCATTTCATAAATATATGAATATCGCTTTCCTGTGATGTAAACACGTTGCAATTCATCATTATAAGCAATTCCATTCAACACGTTTTCCCCGTTATTGCGCTCATCCACCGATACCAGACCGGCAAAATGCATGCGCTCTTTCACCTGTCCGGATTGCGGATCAATTCTGACGATGTCTTCAGTAGGATAAACGTTGGCCCAAATCTCTCCACGAATAAATTCGAGTTCATTCAAGTGGCTCAATGGTTTCTCTCTTTCCCTGACTTCAACGGTTTTCACGATTTCGAAGGTTTGCGGATCACGAAAATACAGCGTTGCACTGCCATTGCTCATGATCAGATGATCACCATTATGAGTTAACCCCCAACCCTCCATCCTGTAATAGAAGCGCTTGATGGGTTCAAAGGTTTTGCTGTGGTATACGAACGCGGTGCCTTCACGCCAGGTAAGCTGAATCAACTGATTCCGGAACAGCGTCAGACCTTCCGCAAAGTATGTGGACGGCAAATTAACCTGTTGTAATACTTCTCCCGTCTTCGGGTCCAGTCGACGGAGGGATGAATGACCATACAACCCGGTACTCTCATAGAGGTATCCTTCATGGAACAACAATCCCTGGGTAAAGGCATACTCGTCGTGTGGAATGCGATCTTCGATTTTAAATCCTGCAGTATCGTTATGACAGGCCGAAAGACACCAAACGACTGACAGAATGATTCCACAAAGACATGAGTCAGACATGAGACGGGAACATTTACTGAAGACTTCCTGGAGATTATAAATCATCAAAACTTTACGAATCCGAATTCCTGAATATTTTTTTAAGTGCCGTATTATTGGATGAAGCTGAAGTCAGGCACCGACATGATGCTTCCAGAAACAGTAAATGTCTGCCAACAGCATGCCCTGATTTGAATTATTGCGAAAAATTTGAATCTTGCCCACGGTGATGGATATAGTGACCTCTGAATCAATCACTTTGGGACAATATGAAACTAGTCACGTTTATTGAAAACAGTATTTCACGCATCGGAATCTTGAAGGATGATGGCGTAATTGATCTGAGCCGGGCAGCACCTGATCTTGCCACGGACATGCTGACCTTTCTGGAAGGTGGAGATGCCGCCATGGAAAAGGCTGCTGGCGTTGCAGACAGTGACATTCACTATGCCGCCAATGAGATACAACTGAAGTGCCCCATATCAAAACCGCCCATGATCCTCGCCATCGGGTTGAACTACAGGGCGCATGCTGAAGAGACCGGATCAAAATTACCCGAAGTCCCTATGGTCTTCACCAAACAGCAAACGTGCGCCAATGGCCCTTTTGATGACATTTATGCTCCACCCGAATCTAAACTTCTTGATTATGAGGGTGAACTCGGTGTTGTCATCGGCAAACGTTGTCGTCGGGTTCGACGGGAAGACGCAGAAGACGTCATTGCAGGATACTGTATTGTAAACGATGTCAGTATCAGAGACTGGCAAGCCCGAGGGGCGCCCGCCAGTTTCACCATGGGTAAGTCCTGGGATACCCACGGACCCATGGGTCCATCAATTGTCACCAGAGACGAAGCAGGTGATCCACATCAGCATCAGTTGAAAACATGGGTCAATGGCGAACTGCGTCAAAACTCCAATACCAGCGATTTGATCTTTGACTGTTTCGACCTTATCCAATTCATTTCCACTGCGTTTACACTGGTCCCGGGCACAATCATATCGACAGGAACACCGAGTGGAGTTGCCGCGGCCATGAAACCTCCAGCCTGGCTGGTCCCTGGCGATATCGTCAGAATAGAAATTGACAAGCTGGGACATATTGAAAACAAAATCATCGCAGAGCCGGTTTAAAATCAGTTCCTGTCCTGAAAGTCGACTTCCGATAGTTTTAGTTGCGAATGAGAATGTCGATACTCTGCTGGAACGGGCAGATACAGGTTAAACCGTTGTATTACGTGTATTTGCAGTTCTGAACGCCTCAATTGCCCGTCCGGTTGTCGCCTGCCAGTCTTCCGGTAGTTCACACCCGGCCCGCGACCGCATCAGATAGTCAGGAAAATGCTGACCAAGTTCTTCCAACACCCAATCGAACGGATCCGGTGAATCGATCAACTGCACGGGTTCATCCAGGTAGGAAATACCCAGGTGAAAATGCGGAACATTCTTGAAACAATCAAAACGCAGAATCTCCCGGTCCTGCCCTTCGACCGGACCAAATACATGGATGGTCGGACCCGCATCACCGGTGATCTGCCGGTATACCATGGCCAGCCTGTAGGGCCCTACCCTGCCTTCCACTGCATCGTTAAGATCCGGTTCAATGAATCGTCTTTTTACCATCGAATTCCTCCAGTTGAATGATCATGTAGCAGTATTGTCCTTGCACAACTTCTCGTAGAGAAAAGGTAACGATATATCCATGCGGTAATCCACCGATGAATGATTGTCGCTGAATTCTTCATAGCGATGGTCAATTTCAAGTTCTTCAAGACGCTTCACCAGTTGTCTGGCGCCGAATAACAGCTTGTACTGATCCTTTATTCCACAGTCGATGTAGACACCTTTCAAAGATTTCAGGCTGGCCTGTACATCCTCTCTCTCAATCATTAATACCGGGTCCCACTTCTGCCATTGATCCCAGCGCTCCGGAATGACTTCACAGGTATCCATAGTGACCGGCAACCGGATACCCCAGGGAGCTTCCGGGTCCGGATCATAGGTAGCCGCCATCGCCAGCATCATCATGGTGTGCAGATCATTAACCTTGCGCCCGGTGTTAAACTTGTTCATAAAGCCTGAAACCTTGTTCTCGTGTTCGGACAATTTCATCAGGACACCAGGCATTTCCGGCAGATAGCAGCGATCAAATCCCATATCACCGGAGTGACAGGCGATGGCGCCCCAATAATCAGCGTATATCATCCCATGCACGATGGCGCCATAACCACCACTGGATTTGCCGAACAATCCCCGGTTCTCCCGACCTTTTCTGACGCGATAGCGGGTTTCAATAGCCGGTATCATTTCATCGGTGAGGTATTGACCCCAGTTTCCCATAGCGCCCGAATTGATATATTGATTGCCTCCCAGGGCGGTAAAACAATCCGGCAGGGCTACTATCACCTTGCCCATTTTCCCTTCGTTGACAAGCCGGTCAACACGCTGCGGGACGGTCTCCTGAAAGGCTCTCCATGCAATGTGTCCAAAGCCGCTGCCGGTAAAACCGACGATATCTACCAGTAAGGGATATTCCTCGTTCGAGTCGGAGTATCCATCCGGCAGATATACCGCAACCGTCCGATCGACCGGATCTCCCAGGACATTGTTGGTGAGTGCCCTGGAGCTGATCTCAAAGAACTCTATGCGTCCTTCTGGTCTTTGAAAGTTGTGTTTGGGCAAGGCGCATTACCTCAATTGTATTCCACTGATATCAAGCAATTCATCAGGCATCCAGAGAAGCAAAGTTTCTGCCCTCGCGCACCAGTTTTCTGAGCAAATTTGAGGGTTTCCATACATCATCTCCACTTTCTTCATAGAAACGTTCTATATCCGCCAGTACATTATCGAGTCCCCGGATATCGGCATACCACATCGGACCACCGACGTGTGCCGGAAAACCATAGCCGTTGACATAGACAGTATCAATGTCACCGGCACGCAGGGCATGACCTTCATCCAGCAACATGGCTCCAATATTCACCAATGGATAGATACAACGTTTTAAAATTTCGTCATCGGAAAACGTCTTTTGAGGACGACCCAGTTCTTCAGCAGCCTTTCTTATAACCTCGTCCGCTTCCGGGTCCGGCAGTGGGGTCCTGTCACCTGGCTCGTATCGATAGAAACCCTTGCCGTTCTTCTGGCCGTAGCGGCCAAGATCGCACAGTCCATCGGTGACCCTGGTGGTGATGTCGTTAGAACCACCGACCATCTTGCGTGCCCGCCATCCCAGGTCCAGACCCACCATATCCGCCATGGCAAACGGCCCCATCGCAAGACCAAAGTTATAGATAACCTCATCGATACGGGACGGCATAGCCCCTTCCAGTATCATGAGATTAGCCTGTCTGCCATAACCTCCGATCATCCGGTTTCCTATAAATCCGGGACAGTTGCCTGCTACTACTGATACTTTGCCCAATCTCTTACCCAGCGCCATGGCCGAGGCGAGAGTTACAGGTGTGGATTTTTCACCTTTTATAACCTCCAGCAGACGCATTACATTTGCCGGACTGAAAAAGTGCATGCCACAAACGTCAGCAGGTCTCGATGTAACCGCGGCAATGGCATCCACATCCAGCCCGGATGTATTGGTTGCCAACAATGAACCCGGTTTCATGATGCTGTCCAGCCGTTTAAAAATTTCCTTTTTGAGGTCCAGGTTTTCATACACTGCTTCGATCACAACATCACCATCCCCCAGATCGTCGAAATTCACAGTCGGGATGATGAGCGCCATTCGCTCATCCATTGCAGCCTGGGACAACCTGCCTCTCGACACAGTACGAGCGTAGTTTGATTCAATGACCTTGATTCCTCTCGCCAGATTGTCAGCATCATTATCATGCACCTTTACCGGGATACCGGCATTGGCAAAACACATGGCGATCCCACCACCCATGGTACCGGCGCCCACAATTGATCCCTTGTTAATCTCAATCAGCGACAGATCTTTTGTCAGACCCGGTATTTTGTTGGCTGCACGTTCAGCAAAGAAGATGTGAATAAGCGCCTCGCGCTGTGGATCAGCCAGGCACTCGGAAAATCTTTCCCTTTCAAAGTCGAGTCCAGCATCAAAATCATCTGTATTTACTGCTGTTTCGATGCATTTAAGAATCTGTACAGGTGCGAACCGACCCCGTTGATTCTTCTCAATCTGTGCGCCAACTTCGGCCAGGATAGCGCTATCCCCCCTGTCTGCAAGAATCTTTTCGTCCATATCACGTATTCTGCGGAGGGGGTTTGCGGATACGACGATTTCCCGTGCATAGTCGATGGCTTCCTCGATCAGGTCACCTTCGGCGATCCTGTCGATAATACCCATTTGCAATGCCGGGGGCGCCGCTACAGGATCACCTGTCAACATGATACCCGCCGCGGCTTCTGCACCAATCAGACGCGGCAATCGTTGAGTACCGCCAGCCCCCGGCAGCAGGCCCAGTTTGACTTCCGGCAGTCCTACCGGAGCTGTTGGCGCCGCAATCCGATAGTTACAGCACAGTGCAACCTCCAGCCCGCCTCCGAATGCCGTACCATTTATCGCCGCGATGATCGGTTTCACGGACTTATCCATAATCCTTAACACTGCGTGCAAACTGGCGCCTTCAGAAGCCGCGGCGCCAAATTCACTGATGTCGGCGCCGGCTATAAATGCCCGATGAAGACCCGTAATGACAATGCCGGTAACGGCATCATCAGCCAATGCCTGATTTACACCATCAAACAGGCCCTGTCGAACACCCGATGACAGTGGATTGACAGGTGGATTATCAATACTCAACAGCGCAATGTCGCCGCAAACCTCGTAGTGGACGGTGCCTTTCATTCTGAATTTTCCATATTTGCATTTTAAAGAGCACAGAGTATATCGTAATCCGCGCCAGGATAAGACAGTTCACGGCATCGGATAAACTTATGGCAACAATGAAGACCATTAAAAACGAGGACAGTGTCAGTGCTTTCATCGAGAATGTAGAAGATGAACGCAAGCGGGAAGACTGCAGGATGCTGATCAAAATCATGAGTCAGATCACAGGCAGTCAAGCCGCAATGTGGGGTAGCAGCATCGTCGGATTTGGCAGTTACCATTACCGGTATGCAAGCGGCAGAGAGGGTGATTTTTTTCTGACCGGATTCTCGCCGAGAAAGCAAAACCTCACTGTCTACGTGATGCCTGGTTTCAGTCAGTACGATTCACTGATGCAGAAACTCGGCAAACACAAAGTAGGCAAGTCCTGCCTGTATATGAAAAAACTGGAAGATGTTGACATCCGGATCCTTACCAGATTAATCGATGAGTCCGTGCAGGAGATGCGCAGGAAATACCCGAACTGTCAGACCACCTGAATTATCCTCTTCCAATCGCAGTTTGATCACTTTTAACAGATTATTGTTGTCAGATGGTTGAACGTGCTACTTTTTAAAATCAATTAATGTCGGATATTGTGAGTGTCAGTATTGTCTCTGTTTGATCGCATCAAAGATCAATGCATGAATTATGACGACAGCTTCCTGCCGGATGATGTGGTGCATGTTCTACGGGAACATCGGGGCTTTTCCCTGTTGCTGCCGGAAGCATTGGGAGGCCCGCAAATGCCTTTTCCGGACTACCTGCACTTTGTACAATCCGTGGCAACTCTGGATGGATCTGCAGGCTGGTGTGTCGCTCAGGGGTCTGTGCTGGCTTCTCTTGCCCGCTTGTTACCCCATGAAACAGCCAAAAAAATATGGGTCAGTCCTGATGTGAGTATTGCCAACGGCCCACCAGTCAGAGCTGCTACCAGGCGTGATGGAAACGATTTCATCCTGAGTGGTTGCTGGACTTTCAGCAGCGGGATCAACCATTCTGACTGGTTACTGGGTGTTGCCAGTCTGAAACAGGACGGCCGGTCACCTCGCGGTATCTGGCACATTTTTAAAAAAGACAAAGCGAAAATTATCAATACCTGGCAGGTCGCCGGACTGAAAGGCACCGGGAGTTATCAGTTCGAGGTGGAGGAACTGAGTATTCCTGCCGAAATGACTTTTGAAGCCGGCATACGCAAGGACGACCCACACCTGTACCAGATACCGATGAATCTGTTGTTTGCCTGTGGATTTGCATCGGTAGCTCTGGGCGTCTCCCGTGCTGCCCTGAACTTTGCAATAGATCGTGTAAAAAAGAAGATCAAGCGACTTGACAGACACTCCATGAGTGACAGCCAGCTGACCCAGGATCAGATTGGCAGAGCAGAAGGACTCTGGCAAAGTGCTGATAGTTACCTCAGATATCAGGTCTCGGCAGTCTGGGAAGATGTCTGCAGGGAAAATAGTTGTTCGCTTGAAAACCGTGTGAAATTAAGATTGGCCGGAACACACACGATTCGACAGGCAAAAGAAGTCACCGACATCGTCTATGACCTCTGCAGTACGGACAGTATCTTCCAACGAAACGACATCCAGAGACGATTCCAGGACATCCACGTTATTTCACAACACTTGCAGGGCAGACCTGAGATATACAGTATTGTCGGCCGTCACTATCTCGGTATGCCGGTAAATTCACACCTGGTCAATTGATATTCTCACTTCGAAAACAACGTGCCACGATCTGTAGAATATTACGTGCGCTGTTCTGTAATCTGATCTATGGCCGCCTGGGTATGACGTTCGATATCAGCACCCATATCCAGCGTCATGACCTTCTGGAAGATAGGCAGATATTCCAGCTTGGGTTTGGAGAACAAAGGCGAGATTTCCGGATACACATCTTCAGCTAATGGATTATCCTGGTCGAGCATTATCCTGAGTCGCATTATGCGCCCCAGCAGATCCAGTTCGCGGGCATAATCCTTTTTGGCAATGTAAAACCATTGATCAAATTTGTTCTGTTGATTTGCAGTCTGTTTGTTCAATTCTGCCAGATGGGCGTTGATTCTGTTGGAGACATCCCGATTCTCCCGGTACAGGATAAAGGCGCCGATACCAAAAATGATGCCGACGAAACCCAATACAATTCCGGTCGTCCATGAAAGTGCATCAATGTAATTTCCCATGTCACTGTCACGATGCTGAAGCCTGGTCAATATCATGGCACTCTGCTTCTCGAGTTCATACAACCTGTCAGTGGTATCTGTTTTAAACCCCTGCATGTCCATTGACGCCAGTTGCAGTTGCTGCTCATAGATGTCAAGGAAAGTGGTCTCGCTATCTTGACGGGTTGGCAGATTCGACGACTCGGATTGAGTCGCAGTTGCCCCAGGCAATTCTCCAGCAAGGCAGACAGATGAAACCAGCACTATAAAACTCAGGTAGATATACTTCATTTCAGATCTTGTGGCAGGTATTTAATCAGTTCACTGGCAGTACTGTCGAAGGGCTTCGATATGGTTTCGACATTATTTTCTGTTGAAAAATCAATCTGCATGTCACTGAAATTTTTAGCGGAAATAATCAGAATGACCAGATCAGGATATTGCGCTCGAATTCTCAGGTACAACAACTCACCGGTTTCAAAATCCGGATCTTCTTCCTGCAGATAGGTTCCCCTGGTCATCATGATATCCAGTATGATGGCGTCATACTGACCAAGAGCCTCAAGATTCTCTATGACTTCGTCCGGACCGGTATATACCGTACAGCTATGACCTTCATACTCGATAAAAGTCTTTAAATCATCAATAAGAAATCGATCATCCTCAATTAACAGGACGTTACACATCACTCACTCACCATTTCCTGATTTACCTCACAATCTTATGTCCTTCCTTCCAGGACCTCCATCCTGACAGGCACTCTCATGGTAAAACTGACAGGATCTTCCATAGAGGTTAAAAGCAGGAATCCATTCCCTTCCTGCATGATACTCTTTGCAAGATGAAGTCCGATACCCGTACCACCAATACCCTGTTTAATCACTTCTCTTCCACGAACACCTTTTTCGAATAAATAATCCTTCTCACTGTCATGAATCGGGATACCATAATTACTGACCGAAATATCAAAGTAATCTCCCGAAATATGGTGCCCGCCGAATACCATGATGGGCTTTCGTGTTCCCGTGGAATACTTCCCGGCATTGTCTATCAGGATGTTGAACACAATGTTCAACAGCGTCTTGTCGCCATAAACCCGGCTTGACTGCAGCCCAGTCGTGTCCAGATTGATGTCTATATCATACTGCTTCCTCAGATATGTGCGAGTGATATTGATTACCGGAAAAACTATATCGCGCAGTACCGACAGGGGTTCAAAATTTCTGCGCGTCACAATCTGATTGAAGTTGAAAGTCTTGGCGACAAATTCCAGCCGGTCACCCATTACCTGTATATCATCCAGTTGTCTCATGACTTTTTCAATTTCTTCCGGACTCGGATTTTTCCGCTTCAATGTCCGTTTTATGATTTCCGGCGCCATCGTAAATTTTGAGATTGGCGTTCTGATTTCATGCAGGAACACCTTGTTAAAATCATTCATTTCGTCGATGGCTGCATTTGTCCTTTCAAGCTTTGATTCCGTTTCCTTGAACAGCCATTCTATTCGGATCAGATTGCCCAGATTCGTACATAGCAACAACAGATTCATGTAATCGCCGGCACGAAAGTTAATTATTGAAGTCTGACCGTTTTCGTCAGACACTTGCTTGTTACGCACTCGCAGAACGCCAAAACAACGCCCTGAACTCATTAATGGAAGACCAATCCAGTTTACAGGTGGGTGGTCCATGGATTCGGTATATCCCTCATTATCCGGATCGTCTGCAGCCAGATCGTATGAAAAAGCCATCCTGCTGTTACAGAAGACCTCTGCTGTCGGCAATTTGCTGTTTATCGGGTAGGAATAAGGTTCATCCGGTTGACCATGCAGTCGATTATCGCAACTGGCAACAAGGTCCAGACTCTTTTTGGCTTCATTGGCAAGAAAAATGGAACATGCTTCACATTGGAAACACTCTCTGACCTGACAGACGATCCCAAACAGGAACTGATCGAGCTGTCCGGACTGGTAGGATTCGATAAACTGCAGATTGATCTGATCCATCGCCTGGTTGGCCATGTGACGAACCTGCAGGTACTTGGTTTCGATGGAGTTACGCATTTCATTACAGTTTTCCTCTGTCAGTACATAGTCACGATGACGTGAATAAAGAGAAAGAACGCCAATTGTGCCGTCGTAGCCAAGGGTGAGTTTCAGGCGATTTATAGTCTGCATAACCCCAAAAGCAACGGCATTGTCGTCCGGCCCAAAGCTATTGATCGGCTCCCGGAACTCCGTCTGATAATCATCAATCAGGACTGCGTTCAGTGAACTGTTCTCTTTCTTGAAAATGTAACCTCTATCCAGTTCCAGGGATGAGGCCGAACAACTGAACACCTTTGTGTATTTGTTGTATACCCAGAATGAATAATGATCCAGGAAGAAATAATCAGCCCATGCCCGAACATACTCTCTCAGGGAAGTATTTTCTCCGTAGAGAGCCTTGATGAGACGGTCTCTGATGGCAAGTTGAAATTCCGTAACTCGCTGTCCGGCTTCTCTTTGCAATATATCAAGCAGATTGCGTCTGCGAAGTCTGCCGGCAACAGGTGTCAGCAGGAAGTAATCCGTATTGACAAGCACTCTGTAACGGGGATGAGGGAATAATATCCTGTCGCCAAACACCGCAGTCAGATCCTCTGCGTGGCAGGTCTCATTGCTCAGAATAGCGGAGAGGGTATCAGCGGCAAAGAACAACTCATGATCAAATTCATTGTACCGGGGATCGAGCAGCAGGTAGTAACCCCTGATTCTGGCAAAGACAAAGTAGTCCATCTACAACCCAACTATGAGTGAAACATGGCGGAAGAGGTAGGAGTCGAACCCACCAGCCACGTTTTCCGCAGCTCAACGGCTTTGAAGGCCGCACGCCCCACCGGGGACGACGCTCTCCCGAACCGGTAGTATTGAGTATTTTAATGAATTTTACTATTTCAATAATCTTCTACACCAGCTTCAAGTCAGATTTCGCGAATATAATCCGGCTGGATTCAACCCAGAATCCGGTAACCACGACCTTTCAGACACCTGAAAACGATGAGTTCCTTGCGTTCTTCCGCACTGAGCGCACCTTCGGTTCCTCCACTCACGGCGCCTGCACCCGCGACTTTTCCTGCGGTGGAGCTGTTACCTATAATACTGCCAAATACGGCTCCCACCGCTGCCCCCACTGCTCCCCTTTCTGCCGCCTCTTTTGCCGTGCTCACTTCATCGGCATAGGTGCGGCACTCAGCAAGGTCCTGACGGTATTTAACATCATTCAACCCCTTTCGGTCCACAATTGGATCGCTGGCACAACCAGCAACAAGCAGTAGTAACAGAACAGTTTTTTTCACCTCAATCTCCTCGACTGATCAATTGGTAATTGAAACCTTATCGAGGGGTCCCTGAACTCCAGATGAATTGAAAATTAACCATCCATGAATGGACCTGCCCGGGTGAAAGAGAGTGAATATCCTCCGGTAACTCTGCCTATGATGGCAGCGTTCGGATAACCGGCAGTTGTCAGGCTTTGGACACAGTCTCTGGCCAGTTCCGATGGTATGGAAGCCAGAAGACCACCAGAAGTTTGCGGGTCAAACAGCAATTCATAATTTTGATGATCAGACAACGGTATTTCAGATGCTGACTGACGGTTTCCGGCATGCAATGTACTCCTGATATCCAGTTCAGTCATCGTATAGTGGCTTCCCTTTAAAACCGGCAGTTTGTCCAGGTCCAGGCAAACACCACAGTGGGATGCATCCATCATTTCCTGGAGGTGTCCCGCAAGTCCAAAACCGGTGACATCGGTACAGGCACTTACATTGAATTCTTTCAGGATTTGTGATGCTTCCTGGTTTGAACGTTTCATCGAACGCAAAGCCATTTCAATCCACATGCCTTGAGCTTTGTACTGCATATCGGCAGCAAAGAGCGTACCTGTTCCCAGAGCCTTGGTCAGGATTATGGACTGGTCCTTCTGCATTCCTGATTTGTGTAATACCTGATCGTCATCCACAATGCCGTTGACGGAAAAACCGATGGTGAGTTCTGCGCCTTCCGTCGTATGGCCTCCAACCAGTGCAACATTGTCCTGGTCCAACTGGAATTTCGCGCCGGCCATTATCTGCTGGAGCAGTGATTGTATAACCGGAGGTTTACCATAGGGAACTGTCACTATTGCCAGTGCAGTCACCGGCTGTCCTCCCATGGCATATATATCACTCAGGGCATGAGTAACAGCGATCTGTGCCAGTTCAAAGGGATCATCAGTGACACTCCGGAAAAAATCGACACTATGAAGCATGATTTTGCCTTCAGGGACCTTGAACAAAGCTGCATCGTCACGAACGACAGGAACCAGGTCGTCCAGTACCTGGGTCAGAAGTTCTGCACTGACCTTGGACCCACAACCGCCACAATGCATCTGTTGATCAAAATCTGCGAGCAACCCGGTCCCGGGTTCTACCTGCATCACAGGCAAATCATTGTATCGACGCATGAATCTCTGATCTATCCAGTCCTTCCATCGCCACACCCAGCCTCCTCCGACATTCAGACCGTTTCGTGAAGCCACTGCATACTTGTCTCCTGTGGAGATCAGTGACAAAAATTCCGACTGTGGTTTAAATTTACGAAGTGTCTTCTTCTCCAGCAATCGTCGGATGTTATCCACAAGAACGGGACCCTGTCTGACGGCGAAAACGCCTGCCTTGGGTCTCGGATTATCAATCAGGTGAGCTATATCACCGACGGCAAACACATTGGGATGGTTCTGGGTCTGCAATGTACTTCGTGTACAGATAAATCCATTTTCATTCAACTTCAATCCGGTGTCAGCCAGCCAGTCAGGAGAAGACGCACTGGTTACCCAGAATATTTCATCCAGCGTCATCTGGTCACCATTTTTGGAAATCAATGTGTGGTCCCGGACACACACGACTCTATACTGCTGGTGGATATTGATGCCACGTTCCTCAAGTGTCTTTCGGAACTTGTTCCGCACCGCCTTGGGATAGTCGTTAAGAATGTCATCTCCATCTGAAAACAGATGCCACTCCAGACCATGGAACTGAGGTGCAAAGTCCTGGCACAGCCGGTGGTATACTGCCAGACAAAGTTCAACACCGCCGGCGCCAGAACCGACAAATCCCACTTTACCCGGCTTTCCCCAGGCAACCCGTTTGATAAAAGCGTACCATTCCTTGAGGAAGCCTGTGATCGGCTTGACCGGGATTACATTGCCACGAGCACCTGGCACAACATCAAGCAAGGGGGTTATACCGATATCAATTGACAGAATGTCATAACGAAAATCAGGCCTTCCTGCTGTCCGGACCGTCTGCAGCAAAGGATCAATGGCATCAACCCGACACCGGATGAATCTGGCTCCGGCAAATCGGCAAAGAGGTACAAGATCAATGTAAACATCCTCTTCCTCGTAATGACCGGCGACCAAACCTGGCAGCATTCCGGAATAAGGGGTCCTGGTGTCAGGGCTGAGTAAGGTAATACTCAATCCCGGGATCGGATTCATTCCCAGTTGACGCAGCACAGTCACGTGGCTGTGCCCTCCGCCAACCAGGACAAGTTCTTTAGCAATAGGTACAGCCTGCATCGAATTAACCGTCTGCTCCTGTCATGTGTGTTTTAAGGAACATTGCCAACTGGTTGATAGCCGGTCTGCTTTCCGGAATTCTACTACCGAATATCTGAAACACATGAGGCATATTCGGCCAGATTTTCAGTTCGACTTCGACACCACCCTGCTTCATGTTTTGCACCAGTCGACTGGCATCGCTTAACAGTATCTCTGTGCTGCCAACATGTACCATAACCGGCGGCAATCCCTGGAGGTCGGCAAATACCGGTGAAGCCAGTGGTGCTCCAGGGTCTCTGTCACCCAGATAGAGACGAGCCAGATTTTTTAATGCTGCTGAAGTTAACATCGGGTCCTTTTTTTCATTGGCAGAAATACTATCACCAGATCCTGATAAATCAGCCCAGGGTGATAACAAAATGGCGCTGCAGGGCAATGGCAGTCCAAGATTTCTTAAATTAATCATGGTAGTTACAGCAAGTCCACCACCAGAGGAATCACCACCAATTGCTGTTTTGCCCGGAGCGTAACCCTGTTCAAGCAACCAGCGATAGCAGTGGGTTGCATCCTCCAATGCAGCTGGAAAAGGATTCTCCGGGGCAAGCCTGTAGTCGACAAGAAGCACTTTTGCACCGCTCGCCTTCGCTAACCGCCAGGCAATTCCCCGATGACTTTCAGGACTGCCAAACACAAAACCGCCTCCATGCAGATATAATAGAACATGATCTCCGGGGTCCCCATAACTGACCCACTCGCAGGACACACCGTCCGCATCAACTGCTGTAACAATCACTTTCCGCGGCAGGTCTGAAGAAAATTTTAAAGAATTGGATACTCGCTCCCGATACGCGATGATGTTATCCGGTATCCGGTCGAATTGCCGTTTGACAGTATGCCTGATCAGAAATGAGACAAGTGCTGCCCTGAAACTCATGGGGAATCCCCCTGGCTGTCGGGAACATTGTGACAAGTGCAGGCAATGTCCTCAGTAATTGAGCGTGCAGGATTCATCGTTGGCGATGGGAGGCTATGCATCGACAGGAATGCCGGCGTCATCGAGACTGATTTCCTGAAACTGCAACTCATGCAGAATATGGTACAGTCCTTTCAGTTCCAGTAACTCATCGTGGGAACCGTACTCCCGAACCACACCATGATGCAACACGAGTATTTTGTCTGCCTCCTTGATGGTCTGCAAACGATGGGCTATCAGGATTGATGTGCGGTCCTCCATAAGTTTCCGCAAGCCATCCTGAATCAGGATCTCGGTTTCTGTATCGATACTTGCGGTAGCCTCATCCAGGATCAGAATCTCCGGGTCTGCTGCGAGTACGCGGGCAAATGCCAATAATTGTCTCTGCCCCTGCGACAGGTTGGCGCCTCTTTCAATCAATGGAGTCTCATATCCGTACTGCAGATCACTGATAAATCCATGGGCATTAACCGTTCTGGATGCATCAATAGCTCGTTCTCGTGATATATCCGGATTTCCCAGAACGATATTATCCAGAATAGTACCGGAAAAGATGTGAAAATCCTGCAACACCACTCCAATCCTGCTACGCACATCACGACTCTTCAGATCGTTCAGGTCGATATCGTCCAGATAGATCATACCCCTGGGAAAATCATACAATCGACTCAGTAGCCGAATCATGGTGCTCTTGCCTGATCCGGTAGGTCCGACAATAGCCAGCTTTTCTCCAGGTTCTACCGTCACTGACACATTTTTCAAGATGGTGGTGTCTGGTGAATAACCGAAGCTCGCATTGCGAAATTCGACTTTGCCGCGCAGATTTTCAGGAAATTCCTTTGGATGTTCCGGTTCATGAATCTGTTCATCCCAGTCGAGTGCCTGGAAAATACGCTCACCACTCGCCATCGCCCGATAAAGAATATTGAGTTGTTCTCCCAGAGTTACCACAGGAGTGAACAACATATTCATGAAACGGGTAAACAGGATGACACCCCCAAGGGAAATTTTCTCCTGAATTGCCTCACCTCCACCGTACCAGATGATAATACCAAGACCAATGGACGCCAGGGAATCATTGAATGCAGAGTAAACAGTATTGAGATTGATCGACCGGAATTCATAGCGGCGGTTGTTCCTGTTGATTCTGGTATAGGTTTCCAGGTTTCTCTCTTCTCTCTGGCTGAGTTGAACGACCTGCATTCCTGATAGATTTTCCTGCAGATTCTGGTTCAACGCGGACACACTGTTCCTCACCAGCCGGAAAACTTCGCGGGACATCTCACGAAAGAAGTAAGTTGCAACGCCAACAACAGGCACCAGCAGGAGCATGATGAGAGTGAGTTCAACACTGGTGGAAAGCATGATGACCAAAGCGACAAAAAAGGGTACAAACTCACCCACCAGGCTGCCCATGCCACGCAACATTTCGAACAATGCCTCAACATCGTTGGTGACCCGTGTCATGATTCGTCCTACTGCAATCCTGTCGTAAAATGAACTGGGCCTGGTCTCCAGATGTGCAAACAGGTCCTGCCTCAGATCCCGCAATCCCTTGACGATTGAACCAATAAGGGTCATCCGGTGAGCATGACCTGCCACGGTAAACAAAACCATGACAACAAAAAAGATTAGCCCGGCAGCATATAAGGGCTCGATACCAAACTGCTTTTCCACCCACTGCGTCAGTTCAATCATGTACAGGTCCGGCATGAGGCTTTCGCTTTCACCGACGATAATGTAGTCCACCAGAACCAGGCTGATGATTATCTCCATGACCACCGCAAGATAGCTGGCCAGAAGGATCAAAATGGAACTGATGGCAAGATTCAATCGATAGGGTTTCAGCCAGTGCATCAGTCGGACAAACAGATGCCCGTTCAGAACTCTGCCCGAAAGTTTCGCTTCAAACAGGGAGTAATCACGGACAATCTGATTCTGCTGTTCACTCATGACGTCAAGTTGTCAACAGAACAGCGGTATCCCGGTTCTGTCCCTTTGTCTGTATCCGTTCAAGTTCAGCATATATGCCGTTTAATCGGAGTAATTCTTCGTGAGTGCCAATTTCAGCAATACCGCCTTCTTCAAGCACTATGATTCGGTTTGCATGACGCAGAGTCGATATCCGATGGGACACCAGTATGGTTGTCATACCCCGGCGTATCGCTTTCAATCTGCCAAGAATATGTTCCTCTGTTTCTGTATCCACACTACTGAAACAATCATCCAGAATTAATACCGGTGCATTTCGAATCAATCCTCTCGCCAGCGTGGTTCGCTGTTTCTCTCCACCGGAAAGAGTGACTCCGCGTTCACCTACCACGGTTTCCATTCGTGCCGGAAAATCTTCGATGGTGCTCCTCAGTGCAGCGTCATCTGCTGCGTCCCAGATGGCATCCAGCTGTCTTTCCGGGTCGTCATAACTGATATTGTGCCTGAGAGGTTCACCAAACAGGAATGGATCCTGTAATACCTGTGCTACCTCCATACGTAGTTGTTGCAAGGGATAATCCCTGATGTCGTGACCGTCCAGAAATAATTGACCGGGGTTGGTGTCCACCATCCGCGTAAACTGTTTGAGCAGAGTTGATTTTCCCGACCCTACCCTGCCCACTATGGCAATGGATTCTCCTGCCTTTATGTGCAGATTGATATTCCGCAATACCGGCTGGTCTGTACGTGGATAGGAGAACGTGAGGTTCCGCAATTCAAAATCACCCTTTATCCGGGGTGGTGCATCCTTTGTTGGGGCATCCCTGATTTCCGGCTCGGCATCATAAATCTCAAACAACCTGTCGGTTGCAACGACTGATCGCTGGACCGTGGTAATGAAATAACCTGCCATACGGACTGGTTGTAACAACATATTGAGACAGGCGAAAAAGAACACCAGATCTCCTACTGAAATTTCACCCTCAAGGACAAGATGACCACCGTAAAGGAGAATCACCAATTGTGCCATTGATGCAAATAAAGGCGTCCATGCGCTCATGAGTGAACTGATCCGGGACTGGTCATAGAACGCATCGGCATAGGTGTCATTAGTCACCCTGAAGCGTTTAATTTCATTCTCTTCCTGTGCCTGGGCCTGAATCGTCCGGATTCCGGACAGATTTTCCTGGGTATGCTGTGAAAGCGCTGACAATCCTGTCTGCATGGCATGCGTGGTTCTCGCCATTGCACCGGACATGTAATAAGCATAAACAAACAGCAAAGGCAGGAGTGGGAGTATCAGTAATGTCAGTGAAGGTGACTTCATCATCATTGCAACCAGACCAAATAACGGCGCATATATCATGATGATGACCTGCACCAGACCATGAGAAATCAGACGCTGAATCAATGCAATGTCCTGGATGGCCCGAATCATGATGTCTCCAATGCCAATCCGGCTGAAGAAATCACTGCCTTGCAACTGTACCGTTTCGTAGACTTTCTGACGCAGGTCGAAGGCCGTGGATATTCCTGCCCGCCGTATGGACCTTCGGGCATGCACCACAAAGAGAAACCGCATGCATACACAGAATATTATCGCAAGGGCTATCTGAAGCAGAGTATAAGGGACAGCTGTGACGCCTTCCTTGACTACTAAATCCGGCAACCCGGACTGTTGTTTCTGCTCGATGAGAAAGCTGATACGGTCCACACCCAGGGATACTGCGTAATAGGTACTGATTTCGAAAAACCGCGCTACAAAAAAGGTCGCTAAACCGGCAAATATGAGCCACTTGTATTGCGAAATGACCGGGACCAGACGGACTAGAGATCTCAATATTTATTTTCCAAAGTAATCACACAGACAGGGCACCACATTTGTTCCGCCCGTAAGTTTCCGGATCATCACGGGACAGAGCAGACCCCTATTGTCTCATAATTCAACCTCAAGAACCTTCTGCCGGACAAATTTCCCCACTGTCTTCATTACCCTGCAACTAATTGGCCAGACAAATTTCCCCACAGTCATCATTACCCTTAAATTAAATAGTTGTCATGTATACTACAAAACCGCTTTTCAATAGATGCTGTATGCGCAATTCATTAATCAACCCGCTGGTGTACTGTCTTGCATTCACCAGTGGCACTATCATCATGTCAGTGGAACTTCTTGGCGGCAGAATCCTGTCCCCATGGTTCGGCAGCAGCATTTATGTCTGGGGCAGCATCATCACCATATTCATGATATCGCTCTCTGCCGGTTATCTCATCGGTGGACGACTATCACTGGTCAATGCCAATCTGGGACGGTACGGTCTGTTTTTCATATTGGCGGCATTCACTCTCATACCTACCATTTACTTCGGCGATACGCTGATGGACTCTGTATTTGTCAGAATTGAAGATCCGCGATACGGATCTCTTGTCACATCAACTTTGCTGTTTTTTCTGCCTACTGCGGTCCTTGGTATGGTCTCTCCCTATTCTGTTCGTCTGCTGGTTGAAAATACAAATCACAGTGGTCACGTGGCAGGACGGCTTTATTTTGTATCGACCCTCGGGAGTGCACTGGGCACACTTGTAACCTCTTTTTACCTCGTACTTTATTTCGAGGTAAACCAGATACTCGGAACTATGGTATTGATACTGGTAGTCGGCGGTATCGCATCTATTGCTACTTTTTTTTGGCAGGCGAAACAAAATGTCATGTAATCGTATCCTTGTCGTAATTTTTTGGCAGGCGAAACAAAATGCCGTGTAATCAAATACCTGTCGTGACCTTGGTACTACTGGCATTTTCCTGTTCGGTTTTCTCAGCGGACAAGATCATTCATCGTCAAAAATCTCTGTACCGCAATATTGTCGTGCAGGAATCCGGAGGCCAGCGCTGTCTTATTTTTGCAGTCAGAAAAGGAGACAGGAACCAGACCTGCATGGATATGGATGAACCGGAGAAGATCGTATTCCCTTACGTACGCATGACTTTTGCAGGTTTACTGGTTAATCCGGAACCACGCTCCATTCTGGTCATCGGTCTGGGCGGCGGGACCATACCTACAGTACTCGCAGAACTATTCTCTGAAGTTCCCATGGATGTCGTGGAAATCGACCCCGCGGTGGTAGAAGTCGCCCGTCAATTTTTTGACTACAAGGAGCGTACAGGTGTCACTGTTCACGTTCAGGACGCCCGGATTTATATCAAGAGAGCAGGACTGCTCAAAAAACAATATGACTTGATCATCCTGGACGCCTTTACGGGAGACTATATTCCGGAACATCTGATGACGATGGAATTTCTGCAGGAAACCAGAACATTATTGACCGAGTCCGGTGTACTGGTGGCAAATACCTTCTCTACCAGTGATCTCTATGACCACGAATCGGTTACCTATGACGCCGTATTTGAAGAGTTCATCAACTTCAAGATGCCGGGTTCCATGAATCGTGTAATCATTACTGCTCGTAATTCACTACCCTCCAGAAGAGTACTTCGGGATCGTGCGAAACAAATAGCAGGCCGCCTTGATACATATTCGATCCCGATTGCAAACTACATCCCCTATCTGTCAAAACGGAAAGACTGGCGTAAAAATACTCGTCCTCTGACGGACCAGTTTTCTCCAGCCAACCTATTACAGGGAAGGTAGACTCCCTGATTGAACCATGAATCAGGATAGCGCATCGCCAATGGCATTCACCACACTATCCATCTCTGATTCTGTGGTTATAAATGGCAATCCCAACTGAATGGTGTCACCACCGGAGCGCACATAAAATCCGTTTTCCCAGCACTTCATGGCAACCTCCCAGGGTCGTCGCGTGGGATCTCCGGGATAGGGTTTCAGGGTCATCCCGGCGGCAAATCCGTAATTTCTGATATCCGATACATTCGGAGAATCCCGAAGTTGATGGACTTTTGATTCAAATACCGGGGCCAGTTGCCTGACCCGCTCAATCAGTCCTTCCCGTTCAAGAATATCCAGTGAGGCCATGGCAGCAGCGCAGGCAACCGGATGGCTTGAGTAGGTATATCCATGAGGCAACTCTGCCACATATTCAGGGCTATCGGATTCCATGAATGCCTGGTAAATTTCTCCTTTAACAATCACCGCGCCAAGGGGTATTGCGCCATTGGTGATCTGTTTGGCAACATTGATGATATCCGGCGTCACCTCAAATGCCGATGCGGCAAACCAGTCTCCTATCCGGCCAAAGGCGGTAATCACCTCGTCAAAGATCAGCAGCACTTCATGTTTACGGCAGATATCACTCAATCTCTGGAGATATCCCACAGGCGGTACGATCACACCCGCGGAACCGGAAATTGGTTCAACGATCACCGCTGCTACATTGCTGGCATCATGGAGGGTAATGATGTCTTCCAGTTCATCGGCCAGATCCTGGCCAGACTGCGGCAGACCCCGGGAAAACTCATTTCCGGGCAGCAAAGTATGCTTGAGATGATCTGAATCTACAGCCTGTCCCCACAGCTTTTTATTCGCCGGTATTCCGCCAAAACTGATAGCTCCCCAACTGGCGCCGTGATAACCCCTGGTTCGACCGATAATCTTTGTTTTTGCCGGTTGCCCAATCTGACGCCAGTATGCTCTGGCAATCTTGGTCGAGGTATCCGTGCACTCGGACCCGGAATTGGTATAGAAGACATGATCCAGGGATTCGGGTGTCAGCGAAACAATTCGCTCCGCCAGTTCAAACGCCAGGGGATGACCATATTGAAATGCCGGGGAATAATCCAGTCGACGCAATTGCTCCGATACCGCGTCTGCAATCTCTATCCTGTTGTGACCAGCTCCTGTTGTCCACAACCCTGACATTCCATCAAAAATTTTCCGGCCATCTTCAGAAAAATAGTAGGCACCCTCCGCACCTGTGATCAATCGCGGCTTCTTCTTGAACTCGCGATTTCCCGTATATGGCATCCAGAAAGCTTCCATTTCAGCTCTGTCCATTTTTAAGTCCTCCATTGATTACCCAGGTATTATATTGCAGTGCAACACTGCTGACATCATTTTCGATGTCAGGGTAAAGCACAAACAAAGCCGCTGATAGAGCCCTCTATAGCGCAAAACTCCTGGGTCAAAACCATATTGAAGTGAACCGTACAAGTGTAAAAAAATAAAAAATTTGGGATTGCATTGTATATAAATATCGCTTATGTTGTGTCTGGAGTTTGTGAATTACACTACATCTGGTGATTTAGAAGCCATGTCCTGAATGCAGGATGATCTTGGTTTCAACTCACTCACAACCTGGTTAATGACCGCAGCAACAAACAGGAGTGTCATGGATTCAACTGCCCAGAAACCCAGCCTTAAACCCGTTCCAGCCAATGTCGGTGAAATAGAATTTCAGGAAACTTCCCTCGAAATCTGGGAAAGTAAATATTGCCTCAAAACCAAAAAAGGAGACTGGGTTGACCAGAACATGGACCACACCAGAAAACGTGTCGCCAGAGCTCTCGCAAAAGTAGAAGACAGGAACAAGCGGCAGGAATGGTACCAGGAGTTCCTCTGGGCATTGAGGCAGGGTGTAACCCCCGCGGGAAGAATCATCTCCAACGCAGGCGCCCAGGAACATAAACCGGCAACTTCCACCATCAACTGTACCGTTTCCGATACGATCCATGATTCCATGGAAGATATCCTGAACAAGAATGTCGAGGCTGGCCTTACGCTAAAAGCAGGCTGTGGTATCGGCTATGAATTTTCCACACTGCGGCCAAAAGGAGCCTATGTCTCAGGTGCAGGCGCATACACTTCCGGTCCTCTGTCATTCATGGACATCTATGACAAGACTTGCTTCACTGTGTCGTCCGCAGGGGGCAGGCGGGGAGCCCAGATGGCAACCTTCGAGGTCAGTCATCCGGATGTCATGGAATTCGTCAGCGCAAAGCGTGAAGACGGACGGCTGAGACAATTTAACCTGTCCCTGTTGATTACCCGGGAATTCATAGAGGCAGTCATTAACAATTCTGACTGGCAGCTCAGTTTCCCGATTACCCAGGCGGAAATGGAAACTGACGATATTGACCTCAGTGATGAATCACTCATTTTATGGCGGGAATTTCCTGTCAGGAATCGCTATGTAACCAACGATTCGGGTCTTGTTGCCTGTCGGATTACCAAAGTGATCAAGGCGCGAAGACTCTGGGACATGATTATGTCATCCACCTATGACTTTGCCGAACCGGGATTCATCCTGATCGACAAAGTCAATGAGATGAACAACAACTGGTTCTGCGAAAACATTCGAGCCACCAACCCCTGTGGCGAACAGCCACTGCCCCCGTATGGCAGTTGTCTGCTGGGTTCCATCAATCTATGCCGATTCGTTGAAAAACCATTCAGCAGAGAATCGGAATTCAACTGGTCAGATTTCAGGCGGGCGGTCACTATCTTCACCCGAATGCTTGATAATGTCGTTGAAATAAACGGACTGCCCTTACCGCAACAGCAACGGGAGATAACGCACAAACGCCGGCATGGCATGGGCTATCTGGGTCTCGGTTCCACCATCACGATGATGGGCATGCGCTATGGTGATAAAGCCTCGATTGAATTCACCGAACGGGTGACACGGGAAATGGCCATGGTCGGGTGGCAGACAGGGTTGGAACTGGCCAGGGAAAAAGGCCCCGCACCCATTATGGAGGAAGACTTCGAGTTGACTGGAGAAATGCTGCGGAAACGTCCGGAGCTGAAGAGTGATGGTTTCAAAGTCGGTGACAGGTTAAAGGGGAAGGTATTGCTTGCCCGGTATTCAAGATACATGCAGCAGATCGCCAAACAGAATCCGGAACTGGTCGATCAACTGGCAGAAGAAGGCTGCCGGTTTACCCATCACAGTTCTATCGCACCGACAGGAACAATCAGCCTGTCACTCGCGAACAATGCCAGTAACGGAATTGAACCCAGTTTTGCACATCACTACGCCCGAAATGTGATCCGTGAAGGCAAAAAGTCGAAAGAAAAAGTGGATGTGTATTCATTTGAATTATTGGCATACCGGGCCATGATTAATCCGGATGCACAACCGTATTCAGACGATGTCAACAAAAAACTGCCTGATAACTTCGTGACAGCCGATGACATTACTCCCATTCAGCACGTTGATATACAGGCAGCAGCACAAAAATGGATAGATTCTTCCATTTCCAAAACGGCGAATGTCCCTACTGACTACCCTTTTGAAGACTTCAAGGACATTTATTTATATGCCTATAAACAAGGACTTAAAGGTTGTACTACATTTCGTTTCAATCCAGAAGCGTTCCAGGGAGTCCTTGTAAAGGAGGAAGATCTGGAGAATACGACATATCAGTTTACGCTGGATGACGGAGAAGTGATCGAAGTCAAAGGCAATGAGGAAATTGAGTATGATGGTGAAATGCACTCGGCAGCGAATCTGTTCGATGCCTTGAAAGAAGGATATTACGGCAAGTTTTAATATAAACAATCGGACAAACGCAATCATTCAGAGACAGAACGAAACAATGGCCATCAAAATAGAAAAAAATATTGTCGCGTACAGCATTAGAAAAGAAGAAGAAGAGGAAAAACCAGCCAAACCCGATCTCCCCACCAGAGTGTTGATGCATGAGGACATCGAGCGTCCGGAAGAGCTTAAAGGTTATACCTATAAGATCAAAACCCCCCTCACCGATCACGCCATGTATATCACCATCAACAATATCGTATTGAACGAAGGTAACGAACACAGGCAGGAATATCCCTTCGAGATTTTCATCAACTCAAAGAATATGGATCAGTTCCAGTGGATTCTGGCTTTAACCCGCGTTATCAGCGCCGTATTTCGCAAAGGGGGGGAATCTGCATTTCTCGCCGAAGAACTGAAACAGGTGTTTGATCCTCAGGGTGGTTATTTCAAAAAAGGTGGCAAATTCATGCCGAGTCTGGTCGCCGAAATAGGTGATGTGCTGGAGACGCATATGCGCAAGATCGGCCTTATTCAGGACGAAGAACTGAGCGATGCCCACAAAGCGTTGTTGGCGGAAAAGCGTGACCGATTCGAATTTAATGAATCAGCAACCGATGAAGCTGATTTCCCACCAGGCGCCCAGCTCTGCACCAAATGCATGAACAAGGCCATGATTCTGATGGATGGTTGCATGACCTGTCTCAACTGTGGCGACTCCAAGTGTGGGTAGTGAACATGGGTAGACGATGAAGAACTACCTCGAACAACTGCACTACATTCTTGATAAAGGCGTTATCCGATCGGACAGGACCGGTGTCGGCACCATTTCATGTTTCGGGCTACAGACAAGATACAACATGCAGGATGGTTTCCCTGCTATAACCACCCGGAAACTGGCCTGGAAAACGATGTGTTCGGAACTGCTGTGGTTTATTTCCGGGTCTGGAAACATCAATGATCTGAAGTCCATCTACCGATACAACACCATTTGGGATGCGAATTACAAAGACTATCTGGACCGTCGCAAGACAAGCAATGGCTTTAAGGACGGCGATGGCGATATGGGGCGTATATATGGCACACAGTGGCGTCACTGGCGGACCGCGGACGGTAGAGAAATTGATCAGTTACAGGATGCCATTGACCTGATCAGGACCAATCCCGATTCGAGACGAATCATCGTCAATGCCTGGCATCCAGGTGAGAACATTCCGGATCAGGTCGCCCTGCCACCCTGCCATTGTATGTTTCAATTTTATGTTGCCGGAAATAAACTCTCCCTGCACATGTACCAGCGCTCCTGTGACATGTTCCTCGGAGTACCGTTCAATATCGCTTCCTATTCCCTGCTGCTGCACATGATTGCGTTTATCACCAATCTCGAAGCTCATGAGTTTGTCCATACTCTGGGTGATGCGCATATATATCTTGATGCGGTGGACCAGGTGAAAAGACAACTCAGCCGGGAACCACTGGCTCCACCAACCCTTCAGATTCAAGACCGCGGTCAGTCGGGTATTGATGATTTCGTCCTGGATGATCTTAAGTTGTTGAATTATCAGGCCCTTGAACCCATCAAGGCTAATATGGCAGTATAGCGCAATGCTAGATTCCTTCTATGTTGTACTCTCACTCCTTATAGTGTTAGGAATTCTGGGGGGATCCATCTGCGGCATTGTCGTTGCATTCAAACTCGGTTCATACAACGACAGAATCTATCGTCTCGAACAGCAGCTGATCCGTTTGAGTTATCCTGCGCGGGGTCCTGATGCGCCACCGGAATCACCACGGGAACCAGTAGAAGAGCCCCTCTCTGAAGAAGTCGCTGCGACCACCGGAGACGCTCCATCAACACCGGCAAAGCTATTTGAACCGGATACCCGTATTGCTGATGAAGAATCGTCTGTCACGGAAACAATGACATCAGACTTTGTCCACCTGGTCAGAGATAACTGGATGATCTGGCTGGGTGGTTTTTGTGTTGCACTGGCCGGAATATTCCTGGCCATTTATACGATTGAACAGGGATTGCTGGGACCCACCGGCAGGGTGATACTCGGCATCATCACTGGTATCGCTCTCCATGCCGGAGCGGAATATCTCAGACATCGTACCGGTACATCCCATCCGGCGCTCGGGGCGCTCGCAGGCGCCGGCAGTATCACCCTGTTCGCGACAATACTGTCTGCATTGCATCTGTACGCCCTGATCAACCCGACTGTAGCCTTTATATGCCTTGCCGCAGTTGCCCTGGTGACCATGTGGATGGCCCTGGTTCATGGGCCGGTTCTGGCAGCGTTCGGCATTCTGGGTGCTTACCTGGTACCTGTTGTCGTTTCCACGGATGAAGGCCAGATACTCATTGCTCTGGTTTACAGTCTCATCATCAGTGCCAGCGCTCTTTTATTACTTCGGTATATATATCGAAACTGGTTATGGTGGGGATTCATTATTGGTGCTCTGGGCTGGTGGTGGATCTCGACCCAGGATGCCGGCGCCGATGGCGCTCGTGGTTTTTACCTCTTCGCACTCGGTTACATGATACTGGCATTGCCAACTTTTAACTGGAAATTGACGCAAGTTGTCCGATTGCCGGAAGAGTCCTGGCATCTTCTCAATTTTATCAGTCACCATAACCCGCAGTGGCAAATTCCTGCCAGCTTTATGTTGCTGATCATTGCCCAGGGAATATCCATTCTGATAGAACCGGCATTCTTCAATGCAATATTCCTGTGGAGTCCACTCGTACTGCTCACCCTGGTAGCCGCCAGGTATCAGGAACCACTGAATTACATGCCGTGGTGTCTGTTACTCGTTCAGGCAGTGGCCTGGCTTTTACCGCAAGCGAATCTGCAGGACAACAGGGTAAGCCTGGAACTGCTGAGAGCACCTGAAGACACCCAGGCATTCTGGTACTTCGGCATCACAAGTCTCCTGTTTTCCGGAGGCGCACTTGCCAACTTCGTCAGTTGCCGATTCAAGGCAATCTGGGCATCTCTTGCAGCGCTTGCTCCGGTACTGCTGTTGCTCGTCTGTTACCTGCTTACCCCTCGATCACTGGTGTCACTGGAATGGGGAATCCTGACGGCAATGATCGCCATGGTTTATCTTGGACTGGCCACCGCAAGCATCCGCAAACAGACACCGGATACCCTGGTAATCTGGCTGTTTTTCGGCGGTCACTTTGCCCTGTCTCTCGCCGCTGTCATGGTTTTCGAGGCCGCAACACTGACCCTGGCATTTGCTGTGCAAATGATATCCACCGCCTGGATTATCAGACAATTCAATCTACCCGCTCTGGGATGGATCCTTAAAATCGTCGTCGCCATCGTCATCATCCGGCTCACTTTCAATCCCTGGCTTGCCGGATATAACGATGAAAGTCACTGGACACTGTGGACTTATGGCGGGGCGACTGGCTGTTGCGTTATTGCCGTCTGGCTGTTACGCCAATGGCCCGTGGTATCACGGTGGGCAGAAGGGGCTGCCCTGCATCTGTTTGTTCTGACACTCTGGTCAGAAATACGATACTGGCTATACGACGGTTCCGTGTTTGAATACGACTATACCGTGCTGGAGGCTGGTATCAACGTGCTTTTATTCGGCACTTTGTCACTGGTCTATTACCGCAGGAGCCTGCTCAGTCAGTACCTTAAACGGATTTACCGGAATTTCTCCGATCTGCTGGCTGTTATGGCCCTGTTCAATTACGCGTTGATCCTGATTACAACGCTATTCAGCAGCCCATGGATAACGGATGAAATAAGCAAGACACCACTGATTAACCTGATGCTTCTGTTGTATGGCGCACCTGTGATCCTGGGCGTTTTATATCTGTTCTTTCATGTACCCCGGATACGCTCATTGGCGGCGGCTTTTTCCGGAGTTGCAGCATTTATCTTCATTTCCCTGCAAATCCGGCACCTTTGGCAAGATACCGTCAGTCTGGATATCGCGACATATAGCGGCGAACTTTACACCTATTCCGCCGTCTGGCTGGTCATGGCCATAGCCACCATCCTGTCTGGCGCCTGGAAACTCGGCATCCAATGCTACAGGGCGGGCATGATCCTGCTTGCACTGGTGATCGCCAAGATATTCATCGTGGATATGTCCGATCTTGAAGGGTTACTTCGGGTAGCCTCCTTCATGGGTCTGGGACTTGCATTGCTGGGTATTTCATTCCTGCATCAGCGTATTCAACACCTGCAGAATTGAATTTCGGTGGCTAGAATGACCGGGGCAAGTCAAGTACATGTTCTCCCAGGTAACTCAGGATCAGATTAGTGGAAATGGGTGCTATCTGGTAGAGTCTGGTTTCCCGGAATTTACGTTCAATATGATATTCTTTGGCAAAGGCAAATCCACCGTGGGTCTGCATACACACATCCCCTGCCCGCCAGGAAGCCTCTGAAGCGAGCATCTTGGCCATGTTTGCTTCCGCCCCGCAGGGCTCACCGGCATCAAACATCCGTGCTGCTTTTTCCACCATCAGGGATGCCGCTTCAACTTCCGTATAACAGCGTGCAATGGGGAATTGAACACCCTGGTTCTGGCCGATCGGACGACCAAATACAATGCGTTCCCGGGCATAGGCACTGGCTTTATCGATGAAATACCTGCCATCGCCAACGCACTCCGCAGCAATCAGGATACGCTCTGCATTCATGCCATCCAGAATCACCCTGAAGCCTTCGTCCTCTTCTCCCAGCAGGTTATCAGCCGGGATGTGCAGATCATCAAAAAACAGTTCACATGAGTGATGGTTGATCATCGACTCGATGGGGCGAATCTCGAGTCCATTCCCGATCGCGGCGGAGACATCAATAATAAAGGCTGACAAGCCCCGGGTTTTTTTGCTCACCTGCTCTCGAGGGGTGGTCCTTGCCAGTAATATCATAAGGTCCGAATGCTCAATACGGCTGATCCATACTTTTTGACCGTTGATGACATACTCATCGCCATCACGGCGGGCAAATGTTTTCAGGTTTGTGGTATCAGTACCGGTCGAAGGTTCCGTAACACCAAAGCTTTGCAGACGAAGTTCACCGGCAGCGATTGCCGGCAGATAAGTCTTTTTCTGTACCTCGTTGCCATGTCGCAACACTGACCCCATGACATACATCTGGGCATGACAGGCACCCGCATGGGCGCCGGAACGGCAGACTTCCTCCATCACAGCCGCTGCTTCATATACGCCCAGTCCGGCGCCGCCGTATTCTTCCGGTATCAGTACCGTGAGGAACCCCGAGGATGTCAATTCCCGGACAAATTCCGTGGGATAACCACGTTCACGATCCAACTGCAACCAGTAGTCTTCTCCATACTGATCGCAGAGATGCCTGACCGATTTTCGGATCTCCAGAATGTCATCTTGTTCTGCCATATATACAGGCCTTTGGACGAATTACCTGATAAAAAAACCGAATGTCATTCAGTTGTCTCCGGCTTTGAATGCAGCCTGTTGTTCGGCGGTGGCTTACTGTTGAAAGTTTTGCTTCCACTCCGCATAGGGCATACCGTAAATTATCTCTCTGGCCTCTTCATAATCCAGATCAATTCCTTTATCCTCTGCTGCTGCTTTATACCACTTGCTGAGACAATTGCGACAAAAACCGGCAAGATTCATCAGGTCTATATTCTGAACATCCTTGTTTTCATCCAAATGCTGAATCAGACGACGAAATGTTTCCGCCTCTAACGTCAATCGAGTGTTGTCATCCACCTGGCTATACCTCTTGAATAAATTATGGAACATACAATAACGCAACCTAAATCCAGGTTACAAACGGATGACTGAATACAGACCCGGTCAAAAGTGGATCAGTAACGCTGAACCGGAACTCGGCATGGGCAAGGTCACACAGCTACAGGAACGTCAGGTTTCCCTTTACTTTGAGATAACCGGTGAAGAGCGAACCTATGCCAAACGGGAAGCACCCCTGACCCGGGTGAAGTTTAATCCGGGAGATGAGTTGCTGACCCTTGATGCAGCCCATGTGACCGTCACATCAGTAACGGAAGAAAACGGATTCTATACCTATTTCGGCGACAGTAACGGCGCCAGTATCAGTGTTGTGGAGACAGAACTGGATCCGGGTGTACGCTTCAGCAAACCGGAAGAACGTCTGTTTACCTATCAACTGGATGATAATAGATGGTTTAACCTGCGTTACCGGTCGCTGCTGCAATCGGCAAAACTTGCGGAGTCGAATTCAAAAGGATTGTATGGTCCAAGAGTTTCCCTGATTCCGCATCAATTTTATATCGCCAATGAGGTTGCCAACCGCTTTGCACCCCGTGTGCTCCTGGCAGATGAAGTCGGACTGGGCAAAACCATTGAGGCAGGACTGATCATTCATCAGCAACTGCATACTGCTCAGGCAGACCGGGTGTTGATCATCGTTCCACAGCCACTCACCTTTCAATGGTTTGTTGAGATGATCCGGCGTTTCAACCTGCAATTCACTGTTCTCGACGAATCACGATGTATCCAGATTGAACAGGATAACGCCTCCGGGTCCGAAGATCAGGATACCGGGTTGACGAACCCATTTGAGGCACAGCAGCTTATGCTCTGTTCACTGGGATTGTTTATGGACAATACAAAACGGCTGTCCCAGGCGCTTGACACCGATTGGGACCTGGTTGTTGTTGATGAAGCGCATCACCTGAGATGGACTCAGGAGAATGCCAGTAACGAGTATCGTGTGGTGGACCTGATATCGCAGGTATCGAGAGGACTTCTTCTCCTGACGGCAACCCCGGAACAATTGGGTCGCACCGGCCACTTTGCCCGTTTGCGATTACTGGATCCGAATCGATTCCACGACTATGACTCATTCATCCTGGAGGAGTCCAGGTATGAGCATGTGGCAAATGCAGTCAACAAACTTGTCAAAGGGACAGATTCAGAAAATGCCAGGCTTGCCATCTCCAATATGGTTGCAGAGGGGGTTCAACTTACAGATGACGAACTCATCAGGAGTCTGCTGGACCGACATGGTACCGGACGCGTGTTGTTCCGCAATGTACGCAACTCCATCCGGGGACTGCCGCGACGAAACCTGATCAGTTACCCCCTGGAAGCGCCTGATCATTATTCAACCGAAAGATTTAATCCGGAGGCGGACCACGCTGGATGGGTTGATATCGATCCCAGGGTATTTTGGCTGGTTGATCTGCTGGGCAGTTCTGATACCAAATACCTGGTGATCTGCTCACGCCGGCAAACAGCTATTGAACTGGATAAAAAGATCCGGGAGACCACCACAATCAGATCAACTGCCTTCCACGAAGGTATGGACCTGGTGGCCAGAGACCGGTCCGCCAGTTATTTCTCGGAAACTTACAAGGGAGCTCAGGTCATGATCTGCTCTGAAATCGGAAGTGAAGGGCGAAATTTTCAATTCGCCAGCCATCTGGTGATGTTTGACCTGCCCGCGCAGCCTGACCTGATTGAGCAACGCATCGGACGCCTGGACCGGATCGGTCAGATGAATGATGTCACGATACACATGCCTTACCTGACAGGAACTGCTCAGGAAAAATTATTTCACTGGTTTCATCAGGGAATGGATCTGTTCAAGGAACCCAATCCGGTTGCACAGACTCTGGCTGATGAATTGCTGGTCGAACTCCCCGACACAGACCTGACGGAACTGATCCACAAGACAAAGAGACTCAACCTGGAAAGAAAAAATATTCTCAGCAAAGGACGGGACCGTCTGCTGGAACTCAATTCTCACAATCCTGATAAATCAGCCCTGATTGTTAATGACGTTGCAAAAAATCAGGGTGGAAAGTTTCTGGAAGACTATATGGAGACCTCCTTTGAGATGTTCGGTCTGGAATCCGAATTTCTGGGGGATGGTGTATTCAATGTAATACCGACTGAGAGCATGATTCGGAATTTTTCCGCCAGTTTTGAAACCTGGAATCGTTTCCATTACCCGGAGTTACCGGAAGAAGGCATCCGGATAACCTATGACCGGGAAACAGCATTGGCCAGAGAAGATGTCAGTTTCTTCACCTGGGAGCATCCGATAGTCCGGCAGGCACTGGATATCGTGCTGTCCGATGTAACCGGCAACAGCACCATGATTGCCATTAAACATCCTGCACTGAAACCAGGGACACTGCTGCTGGAATCACTGCATGTCTTCGATTGTGCTGCCCCTGCAGAACTCAACTTTGGCCAATTCCTGCCAGCGAAGGTTCTGCGCTGTCTGATAACGCCCAATCTCGACGATGTGGCACATCGTATTCAATTCCAGACTTTCAATAAAGAGGTTCTGGACGTACCTGCATCTGCACTACAGAAAATTATCGACAGTCAATCGGATGGTATCAAAGCCATGCTGGAAAAGGCGAAATCGAAGGCGGACAATTATCTTGTTGAACACATCCAGACAACCCGCATGAGGACCAGTGACACCCTGGGTGCAGAACTGCTAAGGCTCACCGAACTCAGGAAACTCAATTCCAATGTCCGGGAAGAGGAAATCGAATACCTGGCCTTGAGCAGAAAAATTCTACTGAATGCAATCGACAACGCTCAAATGCGCCTTGATGCAATTCGCATTATTGTTGTTGCCTGACGGACAACCGAGAATATCCATGAAGTAACAGCCATGATGGATAGTTGGTTTTCGGATAAAGCCATTACATTTCATTCGCCACTTTGGCTAAACGTACTAACTGAACGAACTCGTTTCGATAGCCATAGTTATCATCTCCACGTGAACTTAATGCGATTTCAATCACTTCGTCGAAGCCCCAGTCCCCGGTATATTGACCACCTTCAAGTATTTGGGCAAATGCAGCCACTGCTGAAGAAAATTGAAATTCTCTTTGTTGCCAGGAAGGTTCACCACCACCCAGCGTGTTTCTATTGGGGATAATCTGTTCCACTAAAGTCGATTCATTCTCTCCTGGTAATTTAAATCGAAGTTTCAACAGTGCATATTCATCCGTGATACTGCCATCGGTCGTGGTCGGATTGGCATAGCGACTATCGTCAATCAGCCCGGTTTCCGAATCAACTGGCGTAATTTCATACAGAGCAGTCACTGTGTGCCCTGATCCAATATCACCTGCATCTACTTGATCGTTGTTAAAATCCTCGCGCTGCAGTTGACGGGTTTCGTAGCCGATAAGACGGTATTCAGACACCGTGGCCGGGTTAAAATCCACTTGAATTTTGACATCCTGTGCGATGGGAAAGAGTGAAGATGTTGCTTCTTTGACCAATACTTTCCGTGCTTCGCTTATAGTGTCAATATACGTTGCCACGCCGTTGCCATTCTGAGCCAGTGACTGCATCATCTGGTCATAATAATTACCACCGCCAAAACCAAGCACTGACAGGTAAATACCTTGTTCACGCTTGCGCTCAACGAAGCTTTTTAGTTGTTCCGGTTGGTCAATACCCACATTGAAGTCACCATCAGTCGCCAGGATAATTCTGTTAATCGCTGACTTATCAAAGTTTTGCTCAGCCAATTGATACGCCAACCGTATACCCTCTGCTCCTGCTGTAGAGCCGCCAGCCTCCAGCAAGTTCAACGCATTCTGGATTTTATATTTATCCTTGACCGGTGTGGGTTCCAATACCGTGCCTGCCGCCCCGGCATAAACAACGATGGCGACAGTATCTTCATGTTTAAGTTGACTCAGCAGTAGGCCAATGGATTGCTTGACCAGTGGGAGCTTGTCCTGATCAGACATGGAGCCGGAAACATCCAGTAAAAAAACCAGGTTTGATTTTGGTTGCTCTTCAATTTCATAACCCTTGATTCCGATATGTATTAATTTATTACCAGGATTCCACGGGGCATCACCGACAATTACGTTGGTTGTAAAGGGCTTCGACCTGTCCTTTGGAACGGGGTAGTCATACTCAAAGTAATTCAGGAATTCTTCGACACGTACAGCACTTTTATCAGGCAATCGACTACGATTTAATGAACGGCGTACAAAACTGTATGAAGCCGTGTCCACATCAATAGAAAATGTAGATACAGGTTTTTCCGAGACAAGTTGTACCGGGTTACTTACTTTATTTTCAAAGCGCTCCCGATGCTCCTGGCGCACATTATCTTGTCTAAAGTCAGGTGACGGCAGCGGTATATAAGAATCAATGTTCAAGTGCATTTGAGTTTTTCCGGGTATAGCTTTCTCCGTGCCTGATGAAAAAAACTCTGAGTAATCTACACTCTTTTCATAATACGGGAGACTATTTGCTTCCTTTCTTGCTTCCTTTCTCTTGACAAGGGGTGATGCACGATCAACTGAATCAGTGTTATTTCGTGATCCCTCTACTATTACAGTCTCTACTATCATCTCATTAATACTTTGAGGTTCTGCAATCAGTGGCATATCTGACCTGTTTTCAAGGGGCATATCTGGTTCAAGAAGTGGAACATCAAGAACAATGACACCCGCTATTAACGCCACTGATGCCGTCGCCAATAACCCATAATTCCAGGCGGTATTTTTCCTGTTCATCCTGTCTCTCCTGCTGAGTTGATTATCCTGTTCAGTAGTACGCAGGAAGTTGATCAATCCTTGGCGTCTGGAGAATTTTTTGTTTCCGCCATCATTCTGCAATTCATCATCTTCTGAATTGTGTATTTCGAATTCTGTCATAGCGGCTTGTATAGCCTGGCGTTTTGCTTCAGGGTTGATCACACTTTTATTCGCTTGATTAAATATTGTCTTCAGGTCTGTTTCTTTCATCAATGACCTCCTTCTTCACTATCGAGAAGGCTTAATTTTTTTCTTATTTCGTGAATGCGCCAAGAGATGGTACTTTCCTTTACCTTTAAAACGACAGCCGCTTCACTGTGAGAAAGGCCTTCTCCAAAGACCAGGACCAAGGTTTCCTTATATTCTTTTCCAAACTGGTCAACCATTTGCAATACCTGCCGAAGAAAAACCGACGTTTCACTGCTGTCCTCTGTCACAGGATCGTTGGTCATTTCTCCCGCCAAATTATTGAACTGATCACCCTGTTTAAATTGTTGACGCTGCCAATCCCTGGCACAGTTAATCACCAACCGGTACAGGTAGGTAGAAAAAGCAGATCCAAACTGAAATTGTTTCACCCCTCTGGCAAGCTTGATGCAGGCCATTTGCGCAATATCTTCAGCATCGGTCGGATTTCCGGACCATCCAAAAGCAAAGCGATAAATACTGTCATAACGTATTTCAAGTAATTGCTCAAAAGCAGCACGATCACCATCCTGTGCAGCCTCTATCAGAGCAGATTCATCCATATGGGTATGATTGTGGATACGTTTTATCCTTAGACGTTAAAAAGGTACGATTCCTTGGTCATAGAATGAGTAATTTAGAACAACGAGGCAAGTTTTCGACCAGCACGTCATATAAACTGGAGATAGCTGACAAGACAGCCCTGCCGACGATTACTGATCAGCACTAAATCAACACTGTCCCGAACCAGTATAGTCCCTGTGTCAGGGACTCATTTCCGGTAGAATATGACGCTTTGTCGATTGGCAGGAGGATAAACATGGCGGGAATGGTCATTGCAGGAGGTGGACAGGCCGCCGGGCAGGCCGTTGCAAGCCTTCGGCAGGCAGGATACAAGTCTGCCATTACTCTGTTTGGTACAGAAACCTACCCACCTTATCAACGTCCACCATTATCCAAACAGTATCTGTCAGGAGAGTACGGGCTGGATCGTGTCTATCTCAGACCTGAAAAATTCTATGCTGACAGGGATGTCGACCTTAAGCTGGGTGTGACCGTCTCCGGGATCAACCCTGCTGCTCATACCATTTCCACATCCGAAAGCAATGGCATGTCTTACGACAAATTGCTGATCGCCACGGGTAGCCGACCGCGGATTCTTGATATCCCTGGCAGTGACCTGGATGGCATTTATTATCTGCGGACCATTGCAGATGTGGACGCCATACGGCAAGCCATGCAATCAGCACGAAACTTATGCATTATTGGCGGCGGTTATATTGGACTGGAGGTAGCATCGATCGCCGTTAATTCAGGTCTCAACGTGAATGTCCTTGAGATGGAATCGAGAGTTCTGAAACGGGTAACCACTCCGGAAATGAGTGAATTCTATCATGAACTGCACACCAGCCACGGTGTAAACATCACACTGAATTCGACAGTGGAAAGGTTTGCAGGAAAGAACAAGGTTGCGGAAATATCGTGCGGTGACAGCCGTTTCGAGGCGGACCTGGTCATCGTAGGCATAGGCATTCTCCCCAATATTGAACTGGCTGAAAAGGCAGGGCTTGAATGTGATAATGGCATCCTGGTTAACGGGCGTTGTCAAACTTCAAAACCCGATATCTATGCCGCGGGGGATTGTACAAATCATCCCAATCCGATATTGGGCCGTCGCCTACGTCTGGAGTCCGTACCCAACGCAATGGAGCAGGCACGGGTGGCCGCCACGAACATGAATGGCGGCGACAGCATCTATGATTCCGTGCCCTGGTTCTGGTCTGACCAATACGATTTGAAACTGCAGATGGTTGGTTTTTCTTCCGATGGTGACAATCAGGTAGTACGGGGTGACAGAAAATCCAGTCAGTTTGCAGTTTTCTACCTCAAGGACGATGCTGTTGTCGCTGTGGATGCCATAAACAGTCCCAGAGAATTTCTGGTCTGCAAGCGGCTTTATGGGAAGACCGTGGATACCGGGAAACTTCAGGACCCCGGGATCGACCTGAAATCTCTGATGTCCTGACCTCAAAGAAGAAAATCCTGTTCGACAAATAAGCAGAGACAGTTTAAATAGAATATTATGCACCCATGAACGCATGGAGACGGTAATGCCACAGATCAGATTTATAGAGCACGATGGTACGGAACATGAAATTGAAGCCATCAATGGTGACTCGATTATGGTGACCGCGATTAACAATCTCGTACCTGGTATTGATGCCGATTGTGGCGGGGAATGCTCCTGTGCGACGTGTCACGTAATCATTGATCCCGACTGGATGGACTCTGTTGGACAACCTTCTGAGAGAGAAGACTCCATGCTGGACCTGAACCCTGACCGTGAAGAAAATTCCCGCCTGAGTTGCCAGATTCAGGTCCGAGACGATCTTGACGGTATCATCGTCAACCTGCCTGAGTTCCAATATTGAAGCAGATCAGGATTGAAGATCCTAATCAGGCAACCATTCAAACGCTGGGTCCGGCAAATGGCTGATGGCTGCCTGCTGGTAGGCGACATAGGTGGCACAAATGTCCGTTTCGCGCTCGCAAATGACGATGTGGATGAAGGTTATGCCCAGGAGCTATCGCTGAAGTGTGCCGACTTCGAGTCACCTGAAGAAGCGATCAACGCCTATCTCCAGGAGGTTCAAGCACCCGCACCCCGGGTCATCTGTCTTGCCGCTGCCGGACCGGTCATCAACGGTGAGGTGCAATTTACCAACAACTCCTGGCGCCTTGTTGAAGAAAATCTAAGGGAAACATTTCACACAGAACACGTGCGGCTGTTGAATGATTTCGAAGCAATTGCCTACTCGCTGCCCCTGCTGAGTGATGCAGACTGTATCAACCTGGGTCCCGTATTGGAGGGAGGTCTCGGCGGTGGCAACTATACGGCTGGTGTTCTTGGCCCCGGTACCGGACTTGGAGCGGCTGGGCTGGTGAGTCACGGTAATGCCACCCTGCCCATCGTAACGGAAGCCGGACATGTCGGTTTCGCACCGGAAACACCTCTGCAACTGGATTTGTTAGTCCAGTTACGGCAACGCTACGATCGGGTTTCGGACGAACGGCTGGTGTCAGGCGGTGGCTTGGAAAACATCTACTGGGGGCTGGGACGATTACAAAACATTGCTGCATCACCACTCTCCGCCGGCGAGATCTTCAGTCACTGCCAAAAGGAATCACACATGCTCGCTGTTCAGGCTGTCGACCTGTTTTACGAAATTCTGGGCCAGGTGGCCGGTAACCTGGCACTCACACTTGGAGCATATCAAGGCATCTATCTTGCCGGTGGGATGGTAAAGCGATATCCGGAGATGATTGCCGGGAGCCGTTTCCGTGAGGGATTTGAGAACAAGGGACGGCATGGCAGGATCATGCGAACGATCCCGACTTTACTGATTCAGCACAAACAACCGGGTTTACTGGGAGCAGGCAGAGTTGCTAAGAGGCTCCAGGAGACTGTTCGGGATCTGCGACCGTAGCGAGGGCGAGACTGGTTGATGTCCGGTAACTCACTCTGATATTGAACCGGTATGCCTTGCGTATCAACTTACACCTATTGTACCGTTGGTCCTTACCGGGTCATTACAATTCAGGAGAATTCAATGGAATTTGGCGTTCAGGTCAGCGTATACACTACCGAATGGTCGGCAATTTGCGCGTCTGTCGAAACAATGGAAGCAGGCGACTGGGACAGCCTGTGGTTTGCCGACCACTTCATACCACCCGGCGGCGGTGGGAATGATGAACAGGAAGCAATGACGGCATTTGAGGGTCTGGCAGCGATCGCCACTGTCGCAGGAATGACCAGGAAGTTACGTCTCGGCAACCTTGTATTGGGTAACACCTATCGCAACCCGGGACATACAGCATTGATCGCCGGAACCATCGATACGATGAGCAAGGGTCGGTTTACACTCGGAATCGGCGCCGGGTGGTACCAGCGTGAGCACGAAGCCTATGGCTGGAAATTTCCTACAATGAAGGAACGACAAGACCGGCTTGAAGAGTCCTGCGAATTGTTACGTCTACTGTTTCATAACCAGAAACCGGTAGATTTTAAAGGGAAGTATTATCAACTGGATCATGCTCAACTATCACCCGGGAACTATGACAACAGTAAGCCGATTCCAATCATGGTAGGCGGTACGGGCCCAAAACGCACCCTCAGAACCCTGGCGAGACATGGTGATATCATGAATCTTGATGGCTGGGCAGGTCGTGGTATGGCGCTCGAATATTACAAATACAAGTCAGGTATTCTGGAACAGCACTGTGAAGACTGCGGCCGTGACCCGGCAGAAATACGCCGCACCCTGACCATGCCGTGCTTTCTCACTGAAAATAAGTCTCTGATAGAGTCCGCGGTAAAGCGTTATGGCGAAGGTACTGTAGCCGGTCCCAGACAATACATAATCGACCGTATTGGAGAATTCCAGGATGCGGGTATCGACGAGATCTTGTTTGGCGCCATTGAAACCGGCAACGTTGCAAGACTGAAACAGTTTGAGGAGGAAATCGTCAGCGTATTCCGTTAACGAACATTTCCTTCAGGTCAGAAGGCTATCAGACTGCCAATGAGCTGAACAGGCTGCCTTCCTGTAGCGGTATGGCGAATTGTGACTCTGCCTGTCAGTGGTTAACTTGTCGACTGTACAGTTGGGGGAAGCTGTGACTGAAGACTCTCGGGGAGTTTTCGTACGATGATCAGTCGTGTACGTTGCCAGAATGCTGACAACAGCAACAGGAACGTACCAATGATAAGACAGGACAGGGACAGACTCAGTCCTGCTGTCCCCAATTCTTCTGCCAGGTCGGTGATGGCGGCAATCAGGAAAACAAGAGCTGAAACCAGCAGTGCTCGCCGGTCTATACTCAACGCGACAATACCAAGGACGGCGTAAATCGCCAGTACCGCCAGGGCAGAGATCACCTCGTTGGATGCTTCCATCGCTGTCGCAAATTTAAATACCGGGTAAACGAGTAGAGGGGCGGCAAGCAGATGCAGCCAGAACGCCACATCGGAATTTCGCGTCTTGCGTTCTATGTCCATCAGGTCCCAGCGCATGGCCAGGGCGAAAACAGCTACTCCCGCAACAAACAAAATTGGAGAAAGCCAGAAATCAGACCTGATCTCATTTTGAGAGAACACTAGCATTGTCAAGGAAACAAGTAGTCCAACGAGAGTCGCCATTCCTGCAGCTACAGTAATTGGAACCCGAAACCTCCACCAATGTAACCAGGCGGACAGGGCTCCGGCCACAAAAGCTGCCATTAAGATTATGGCGGAAATTTCCATTATGCTTATACTGGAAAAGACGTACAGTCCATTTGATTCACCAGATACGCCAGCATCGAATATATCCAGGGAAACTGCGCCAGAGAATACCGTCCAGGAAACACCACCGACGAATGCAATTAACAGAATGATGGATGGCAGGGCCATATGCCTGCGACGTGTGAAATACTCCGCCAGAGCCCAGGCTGAAAGAGCGACGCATACAGGACCCAGGGTATAGTGCAATTCCTTTCCCAGGAAGGCACATGAGAACAAGACAAGCAATACGGCGATGGTCACGAAAATGTCGTTAAATCCCGACAACAGATGGAAGTGTTCTTCGTCAACCAGTGAGGTGGCTTTGCGTTGTGAGGTGTAGTCGCGTAAAGAGGCGGCAGCTTCCTGCGTCAGTGCTCCATCCGCTACGGCCCTGTCGATATCGTCCTGGCTATACACAGTACTTCACCCCTATGGGACCATCGTAATTGAAGAGGATTCTTGCATCTGGCCCGATATATTACAAGAAGTGATGCTTCCGCTGGCGCACTACAGAGCCCTTTCCATCTGCGGCCATTGCAGGCCAGCAGGGGCAATATCATGAAGCCTGAATGCCACTCGTGCTAAGATGCCGCAAAATAATGATTAATGGGCCAATTTAAACAATCCATTGTTCCTATGAATTTCATAAAAAAATTGTTTTCCGATGAGGACGAAACTGGAGCCATATTGGACCTGCATCAGAATTTTACAGATTTTGATCTCCCCAATGAACTGAACCGGGCCATTGACGATCTGGCGTTTACCCGGTGTACACCAGTGCAAACAGCAACATTGCCCTATTCCATTGATGGCAGGGACATCATCGCCCAGGCGCAAACCGGTACAGGAAAGACTGCCGCATTCCTCATCTCTATCATTACTTATCACCTTGAAAATCCGGAACTCAAAGAGCGGGTTGCCGGCACACCGTTTGCCCTCATCATTGCACCGACACGAGAGCTTGTTCTGCAGATTACCGAAGACGCGGTAAAGCTTTCCAGGCATACCAGTATGAGCATAGTTTCTGTCGTCGGTGGAATCGATTATGAGAAACAGAAACAGAAGCTCAGGAAAGCTGTCGATATCGTCGTTGCAACACCCGGAAGACTCCTGGATTTCTGCCGTTCCGGTATTGTTGACCTGTCCCAGGTGGAATCACTGGTCATTGACGAAGCTGATCGCATGCTGAATATGGGATTCATCCCTGATGTCCGCAGCATCATCAGAAAAACCCCCCGTAAAGAACGACGACAGACTCAATTATTTTCAGCTACCATAAGTTCAGACATCCGCCGATTGGCAGAAAACTGGACGCTTGACCCGGTTACAATCTCCATTGAACCTGAACAGATTGCAGTCGATTCAGTGAATCAACTGGTATACCTCACCACCGAGTCAGAGAAGTTCAATGTCCTCTTCAACCTGATCCACATACAGAAAATTATCCGTGCGATAATCTTTGTCAATCGACGCGATCAGACCCGAATCCTGGAAGAAAAGCTTTACCGGCATGGTTTCAGAACCGGTCTGCTGACGGGTGAAGTGCCACAGAAGAAACGAATCAGAACGCTCGATCAGTTCAAAAATGGTGAGATAGAGTTACTGGTTGCCACTGATGTGGCGGGAAGAGGAATTCATGTCGATGATATCAGCCATGTCATTAACTATAATCTGCCGGAAGACCCGGAAGACTATGTACATAGAATCGGCAGGACGGGACGTGCGGGAGCAATGGGTACTTCCATCTCTCTGGTATGTGAAAGCGATGCGTTCATGCTGCCCGCCATAGAAAATCTGTTGGGAGAAAAGCTCCTGTGTGAGCAACCGGAAGGTCCATATCTGGCCAGAATCCCGGCGCCAATCCGAAAAAAGAGAACTAGCGACACGGTCGTCAAGCGGTACAGGTCGAGAAGACGATGATGAAACATCCACTGTTGAAGGCTGCAACCATCAAAAATCTGCCTGAAAATGTCCAGGTACATCAGTTCAATGAGAAAGCAGTACGTCATACCCGTTCCCTTGGGGACCTGCTGGGACTTTCCAGGTCCGGCATCCATCTGGTACGGGTTGAACCAGGCTTTGAAACAACACAGTTCCATTTCCATCATCACGATGAAGAATTCATCTACATTCTGTCCGGTCGCGGCATCGCAGAGATTGGCGACGAGGAATTTGAAATAGGCCCGGGTGACTTTATGGCTTTCGTACAAGGCAGTTTACCCCATGCCATGCGCAATCCATTTGACACCGATCTGACCTATCTTATGGGTGGCAATCGTAATGATATCGATATCTGTGACTATCCTCGTATCAACCGGCGAATGTACCGCGTAAACGGCATAAAAACCTATGTGAATCTCGACGATGTCCACGATGTGTAATATTCCAGCTGTTTGCACTTCACAATTGATTCTGGGAGGCTGTCCGTGAACAGGATGCAGATAGAAATGGATGAATCAATAAACGTTTATGGAAGGAAACTCGCTCCCTGCAGTACCCGGCCGGCAACCGGATTTTTCAGAGATGGATGTTGTAATACCTGTGCCGAGGATGTCGGCTTGCATACGGTATGTGTCGAAGTGACTTCCACCTTTCTGGAATACTCTCGTTTTGCCGGCAACGACCTGTCAACGCCACATCCTGAATTTTCCTTTCCCGGACTGAAAGAGGGGGACAGATGGTGCCTCTGTGCTGCCCGGTGGCTTGAGGCTTACGAAAAACAGATGGCTCCCAGAGTATTCCTGGACAATACCCACTTTCGAACACTGGAAATCATACCGCTGGCATTACTGGAGGAATTCGCGGTTACGGTAAATTAACGGGACACGTTTGAACAATTTATGAGGATATGTAAAAGGGAGTAAGACATGGGAAACCGTCTGGCAGGCAAACGAGTGTTCATTACCCAAAGTAACGCCTACATGGGTCCAGCCATTGAGGCTCTGTTCTCCGGAGAAGGCGCCATAGTCTCTGCAAAACCTGGTCAGGTCCCGTTTGGGCCGGATTTTACAGAATTTGTGACCGGTCAGGATGACATCGACATACTGATCGCAAATCTTGCACATGATCCCTGCAATTCACCCGTCGCAGAAATTCATGACAATAGCTGGCAAAGTCTGTTTGACACCATGGTTCATCCATTGATGAACCTCATCCGACATTTTGCTCCCCGGATGGCCAGTCGGGGACATGGCAAAATTGTTGCCATTACCAGTGCCGCACCTCTTCGTGGTATCCCCGGGTCGGCCGCTTACTGTGCCGCCAGAGGGGCACAGAACGCATTTATCAGGGCCACAGGACTGGAATTTGCACCGGCAAATGTACAGATCAATGCAGTGGCTCAGAATTATGTGAGCAATCCGGTCTACTATCCTGATGATCTTGTCGCCACAGAGCGGTTTCAGAAGCATCTACAACGAAACGTTCCTGTTCAGCGTGTCGCAGAAGCTGAGGAATCAGCAGAACTCGCACTCTTTCTGGCATCCGGAAACAGCAATTTCATCGTTGGACAGGTGGTGCCGTTTTCCGGAGGCTGGGTCACTACAACCTGAATTCCCCATCACCCCAGGAAATCAGTGACACTGTTCTTATTTATGAGGTTGTTCAAAACCCTTTAAATTCCCGGAGTGGCTGCTTCCCGAAGTTGATCCCGGAAATCAGGATGGGCAATCTCAATCAACAGTTCTGCACGTTCCGCCAAAGATGCGTCCTTCAGCCGTGCAATCCCAAATTCAGTAACGACCATATCCACATCGGTACGTAACGCCGTCACCATCTCAACCCGGGGTACAATTCGGGACACCTGCCCTTTGCGCGCTGTTGCACTCATCGCAACCACTGAACGGCCATTCCTGCTCAATTTCGCAGCGCGCATAAAATCCACAGCGCCGCCTGTACCGGATACCTGACGACCCGCGGTGACTTCTGCATTGACCTGGCCGAACAGGTCAATCTCAACCGCCGAGTTGATTGAAATGAAGTTGTCAAGTTGCTGGATTACGGACAATTCGTGAGTATAGTCAGCGCTCCGCAAAACCAAATTGCCTTCTTCGGCGGCCCAATCCAGCAATGCCGCCGAACCCAGCGCCATGCCTGCAACGTGTTTGCCAGTATCGATGGATTTCCGGATACCGGTGAGATTACCGTTCTTTACCAGTTGCATCACACCATCATCAACCAGGCCACCGTGAAACCCAAGATCAGAACGATTACCCAGATCAGCCAGTATTGCTGACGGCACCGCACCGATACCAGTTTGGAGGCAGTCGCCATCACGCACAATACCTGCCACCAGATTACCAATCTGCCGGGATGTTTCATCCACCCGGGTTTCCGGATACAACGGTTTGGCAGAGTCCACTTCTATCAACAAACATTGATTATCCGGATTGACCTTTGGGCTTCCCAGGGGAGCAACGAACGAGGAATTGATCTGAATGACCATACAGGACGCACTGTCTGAAACGGCTCCCACGTAATCCACGTTCGGTCCAAAGCGCAAAATTCCGTTAATATCTCTGGCAGCCTGAAGCAGAGCGATATCAATTTTGTCCCTGGCCAGGTAATCATGAATCGCCCGCATCTGCATGGGAATAAAGTCGACCCGGCCGGATGCATAACCTTCCCGCAATGCAGGTGTCATAAAGAAGGTTACCTGTCGGCAACCGTCAGCCAGAGATGATAAGTCCGTTTCATTAACAACCAATGGCTGCTGGATAAAGGTAATACCGGATATCCTTTCCGGATGCGATTTCAGGATATTGATCAACCCTGTGGGTTCGTTGGTACTGCCTCCCACATAAACCCGTTGTCCCGGGCTGAACAGATCCAGGAAAGTATTTTTATCAATCGTCTCTGGCAATACCTTATCCTTTGCCGGTAGATAGACTTGAACCGGACAATCCGTCAGGTTGACTTAACCCAGCAGGCTTTCCAGCAATGAATGAGTCCTCTGGAAGGAACCCCGGCTATCGTCACCGGCTGGATAAACACTGGCGATTATCTCAGTGGCGCCCGCGTCGAAAAAACCCTGCAATTGTGCTTCCACTTCTTTTTCATTACCGACTACCGCGATCTCTCCAGCCTCGGAAATGCCTTCCGCGTCCAACTGACGACGATAATTCGGTAACGTTCCATACCCCTTGAATATCTGTACGGATCTGGCGATTGCCTGATCCCGGTTATCATGTACACAGACAGGAAGTCCAACGATCACACGGGGAGCCGGTCTTCCGGCATCTGCGGCTGCCTTCGTAATACGTGGTACAGTATTGTTCTCAATGGTATTTCTACCGACCATCCAGGTGACCGTACCATCGGCAACCTGCCCTGCCGCCTTTAGCATCAGGGGCGCCAGTGCCGAGATAACAACCGGAAACGGTTTGGCGTCAGCAATTGCCAGGCCAGTCTTTATATGGTACATCTCGCCATCAAAGTCCACATGGCCTTCATCACCCAACGCTTTAAGGATTGTCACGTATTCACGCATGTGCAATGCAGGTTTTTCATATTTCAGTCCCAGCGAGTCTTCGATTCCCGGTTTGTGTGAAGGACCAACGCCCAACACCAATCTTCCATCAGTCAGTGCGTTCGCAGTTGCTGCCTGCTGGGCCAGTACATTGGGGTGCCTCGGGTAAGAAGGCACAACTGCTGTACCCAATTCAATCCTGTCGGTATTACGACCGGCAAGCGCAATCATCGTCAAAGCGTCATATGATCCTGTCTGGGGAATCCAGTAACTGGTAAAACCGCGTTTTTCCAGATCGACTATCTCGTCCAGCAGTGATACAAGTGGGGCGCCACGCCGTAAATTGCCGCCGTAAATTCCTAACCGCATGATTTTCTCCTGAAATAAATTGATAAAAAAACCACAGTTTACGGATTCAACGGCGGGTTGCACACATTATGTGAAATAGTCAGCAGACACTTCCCTGTATCTGTTTCTGTTAAAGACAGAACTGATCCGGTAATAAGAAAGAGCCCGCCTGGCCGGAAACAGACGGACTCAGGGGAAAGAGTAAAACCTGCCTGAAATGAGCCAGACGGACTCCAGAGGGAAAGGAAGAGCCCGCCTGACCGAAGCCAGGCAGACTCAAGGGGGAACCAATGTTAATTTGAGACGAATTCCGGGTATGCCTCTACACCACACTCCGAGACATCCACTCCCTGGTATTCTTCTTCCTCGGTGACTCTGATGCCTGCTATCATCTTGATCGCCCACCAGACGAGGAGGCTGAAACCGAATACCCAGACAAATATTGTCAATGCCCCAATGATCTGTCCGCTGAGACTGACAGCGTCATTGGTTACGGGTACGAGAAGCAAACCAAGCAAACCGCAGGTACCATGCACCGAGATAGCGCCAACTGGATCGTCAATCTTCAGTTTGTCCAGTCCCAGGATGGAGAACACTACCAACACACCTGCGACCACGCCGAACAATGTTGCCTGCAACGCAGTAGGAGTCGATGGCTCAGCCGTTATCGCTACCAGTCCGGCCAGGGCGCCATTGAGCATCATCGTCAGGTCAGCCCGTCCGAACATCAACCGTGATGTGATCAATGCAGCAATAGCACCACCGGCGGCGGCGGTATTGGTATTCAGGAATACCATTGCAACGGCATTCGCATTGCCGATATCACCCAATTTGAGCACAGAACCTCCGTTGAACCCAAACCAGCCCAACCAGAGTATGAAGGTACCCAGTGTTGCCAGTGGCAGGTTCGCACCGGGTAACGCGTAAATCTGGCCATCCTTGCCATACTTGCCCTTCCTTGCTCCCAGCAGGAGAACACCAGCCAACGCAGCAGATGCACCAGCCATGTGAACAATACCTGATCCGGCAAAGTCCGAAAATCCAAGATCACCCAGAGTATACAAGCCAAATACCGATTGGCCGCCCCAGGTCCATGATCCTTCCATCGGATAGATCAAGCCGGTCATAACGGCTGCGAAACCAAGAAATGCCCACAGTCTCATTCTTTCCGCAACAGCACCGGAAACAATCGACATGGCAGTCGCTACAAAAACGACCTGAAAGAAAAAGTCAGATGCGTTTGAATAAACGGCGCCACCATCAAATCCGGCTTCCTTCGACTCCGCCATAACGGTCGCTGCAAGTTCATCAGCAGTCGCTGCACCATCGAGTTCGATACCGGCCAGGAAAAATTCACCTTCATACATGAATTCATACCCGCACAACAGGTACATCAGACATGATATGGAGAACAGAGCGACATTTTTCGCCAGAATATCGGCAGTATTCTTCGACCTAACAAGACCTGCTTCCAGCATGGCGAATCCTGCTGCCATCCACATAACCAATGCACCACATATCAGAAAGTAAAATGTATCCAGTGCGTACTGAAGTTCCAATACTTGATCCACAACAACCCCTCCAGGTTAATTTCGCTACGATGGATGGTCAAAAGCAAAGTTGATGCCAGTTATCCAAACCTGGGCAGAATCTTTATCTGGAACGCCTTCAGACCACTTCACAGTGTTCCGTTGATGCTTCAATCAATGACAAATTGCACGGTTTTAATGCACTTCAAATGGAGTTGCGCCAATTTGCGGCAATATTATTATCCTTCTCATCCTGGACAGAGAGGATTTAATACACGTTGGATAATGTCGATGTATGATGAGGACAGATGAATGCCACACTCCAGGGATGTTGCAAGAATGTTTAAGCTGGAAACACAATACCGTGGCGCAACCCTGCGCCTGGAATTGGAAAACAATCAGGCCCGGTTGCTAATCAACGGTATCGTCCGTGATCGAGGAATGGTGACATCGTCACTTCGATTGTCGACAACCGTCCAGACCGATTACGAATGGCATGAATTTATTGAAGGAATAATCTCTCGGGAGGGAAAAACCCTGACTGCAGTGCTCACTGCCAGCAAGGCGGAGGTCTCAAGGAAAGACTTTGCAGTGATCGCCAGGGATGAAGTGAGCTTATGAATCCACTTGACAACATTCTGGCCGACCGCTCCCGGGCAAAAAAACTCGGTGACCCCAATGCGGACCTGTGTTTCCTGGCTCTGGCGGACAAATCAGGAAACGCCTCAGTTCGTACTCTCGTTCTACGTGATATCGTCGATAACAGGTTGACACTATTCATCAATAAAACCAGTCCCAAATGGCGCATTATCAGTAAAGGCGGAAAGGCCCAACTGCTTCTCTGGTACTCATCCATACAGCGTCAATACCGGTTGACAGGTCATATCGTTGAGTTGAATCGGAATACAGTCGAGATCAACTGGCATCGCCGACCGCTGATCAGCAAGTATCTCGACCATATCTATGAGCATCTGGGCCCGCAAAGCAGCTTTGTTCCAACCAGGAAAATTCTGACCGACTGTCTTGATGGACTGAGAAAGTCAATAAAGACGGATTCTCTCAAAGCCCTGCCATCCGCGACAGGTGTTCAGATAGTCTGTAACAGCATCGAGATTCTCGATCTCAGCAGAGTTGACCAACTGCATGATCGCCAACTGTTCACGCTTGAAGGGGAAGTCTGGTCTTCGCAGATCATGATTCCCTGACTGAAATAATAATCTGTATCCTGTATCCAGAGACAAAATCTTCATTGCGATTACTCAACTCCTGCTCTAGGATTAGCGTTCTCCCAAACACAGATAAATGACATGTCAGATTACGAAACCATTCTCTATGAAGTCTCCGGCAATCGCGCCACGATAACCTTGAACAGACCGGATAGTCTTAACGGCATCATCAGTCAACTGATGCGTGAACTCCATGATTGCCTCGGCAAAGTCTCCATGGATCAGAATATTCGAGTAGTATTATTCACTGGCGCCGGCAGGGCATTCTGTCCCGGAGCTGATCTCAAGGCGCAAACCAGCGGTGTAAAGCAGGAACCCAACAGGAAAGAATACTTTCACATCTCATCGTTACTGCATGAGATGCCCAAGGTCACCGTTGCCGGTATCAACGGCGCCTGTGCCGGGGCAGGACTTGGCTGGGCGTGTGCATGCGATCTTCGTTATGCCACAGCCCGTGCAATTTTTAATACCGCTTTCATGGGCGTTGCCATCTCCGGTGACATGGGTGGACCCTGGTTACTGCCCCGTATTATCGGTGCTGCGAGGGCACGGGAACTTTATTTCATGTCCCAGAAATTTGACGCCGGTGAGGCAGAGCGACTCGGGTTAGTGAACAGGGTCTTTCCTGACGAGACATTCCGTGAGGATGTGGATGCCATTGTGGACAAATTATCCAAATCCGCTCCACTGGCTATTGGCGAAATGAAGAAAAATTTCGTTAATGCAGAGAATATGCCCCTCAGGGAATACATCGAACTGGAAACGGAACGACACAGCCGGACGGGTTCCAGCGCCGATACCAGGGAAGCATTCCGTGCCTTCATAGAGAAACGTGAACCCAGATTCCAGGGGCGCTAGAAGGCAAGGAGGCAAGGAGGCTGTCCGAGAACAGACTGACCTACTACGGACCCGCCTATGACAGTTACCATTCGGAAACAGTTGATAACCATTATCCTGGGGACGATGACTGCCTTTCCCTTGATGGGTGAATCGTTAGAGGATCGTGTTGCCCGAGTACTTCAGGATACACCACTCATTGATGGCCATAATGATCTGCCCGGTCAGTACCGTCGACGTGTCAACAACCAACTGGCCAGGATTGATCTCAATGCCGATCTGACCCTGCTCGAAGATCCAATGGATACGGATATTCCCCGATTGCGCAAGGGTATGGTGGGCGGCCAGTTCTGGTCTGTTTATGTCCCGATCAGTGAGTACGGTGGAAAGCCGGAAGATGTCCAGCGTGTTATTGAACAAATCGACCTGGTAGAACGCATGGTTGATCGTTACCACGAAACCTTTGAAATGGCATATTCCGCTGCCGATATCAAACGCATACACGCCGATGGAAAAATCGCCTCCCTGATAGGTATGGAAGGCGGTCACGCTATCCATAATTCACTCGGGGTGCTGCGCCGGATGTATCAACTGGGCGCCAGGTACATGACCCTGACGCATATCCGTGGACTTCAATGGGCAGATGCCGCTACTGATGAATACCGTCACGAAGGTCTGACGTCATTTGGCGAGGAGGTTATCAGAGAGATGAACCGCCTGGGCATGATGGTTGATCTTTCCCATGTTTCACCGGATACCATGCGTGATGCGATTGCCGTCAGTGAAGCGCCGGTTATCTTCTCCCATTCGTCTGCCTATAACGTTGTCCCCCATGTACGCAATGTCCCGGATGATGTATTGAAGCTGACTGCCGAACATAATGGCATCGTGATGGTGACTTTCTATCCGTCTTACGTATCAGAAGCCACCCGGGTTCATGCGGTGCAGGCACGCGCTGAATCCGACAGGTTACATTCACAATTACCGGAAGATAAAGCAGCAGCTCAGTTAGAGATCTGGCATGCAGCAAATCCTGCGCCCAGACCCACATTGGAACAGGTCGCGGATCATATCGATCATATTCGTTTGACTGCCGGAATCGATTATATCGGTATCGGGGGCGACTACGATGGTATGCCACCAGGGCCGACAGGGTTGGAGGATGTGTCAACATACCCTGCATTGCTGGCAGAACTGTTAAAACGGGACTACAGTGATAACGACATCGCAAAAATCGCCGGCAAAAATATCCTGCGGGTTATGGAAGCAACGGAGTCGATTGCCTTGAAACTGCAGCAGCAACGTGCGCCTTCAGAGATGTTATTTGAAGAAAATGTCATAACTGCTGCTGACAGTACTCACCCACAGAACCAAAAACGCTGGCTGGCCGGAGACCATCATGTCCACAGCGAGTTCAGTGTCGGCTACGACTACGATGAGGACCCGCCAAGACCGATACTGGGTGGCGATGCGATCTACCCTCTGGACACCAATGCGAAGATGGCGAAACAGCACGGTCTTTCATGGATGGTTGGAACGGATCATGGTGGACCTGAACACAGCAAGATCAGCCTGGAACAAACTTATCCGTCATTATTGGAAGCCAGAATGGAGGTGCCTGAGGTAATACAGTTTGTTGGTCTGGAATTGAATTCTCCCGGTGGAGACCACAGCAGCCTGATCATTCCCCACACCACAGATGAAGCCCGGGTATTGCATAAACTGGAGTCCGGATTTGATACACGGGAAGTATATCCCCTTGACGCATCACGGAATAAAGAAGAGAAGATGATTGAAGCGCTGTCAATGATGCGTGACCTGACAGCAAAACCAGTGGTGATCGCCAACCACCCGTCGCGGTCGTCCCGTGAATACGGCGTTTATGGCGCCTTTGATCCGGCTGAATTCCGGAGTTGGAATGATACGGCGACAGAAGTGGCAGTCGGAATGGCAGGGGCGCCCGGACACCAGGCAAATTATCTGGATACATCGGTATTTGAAGAATTCAGAGACTGGGTCCGTGGATTTTTCCAGGACGGGGAAAAGTATAAGGGTAAGGTTAAAGGAAAGGTGCGAGGTGGTTACGCAGGTTTTCCCACCATGGGAGGATTTGACCAGATGACCGCCAGAACGGGAGGCTTCTGGGATTCCATGTTGGGAGAAGGCCGACGCTGGTGGATCACCGCAAATTCTGATTCACATCGACACCACTCGGAAGGAGGCAAGGATTTCTGGCCCGGTGAATACTCAAAAACCTATGTATTTGCCGAAAAGAATTATGATTCCATTCTCGAGGGCATCCGCAATGGCCATGTCTTTGTCACTACCGGTGATCTGATCAATGAACTTCATGTTGAGGTTCTTCACCACGGGCAATCTGCAGCAATTGGAGAAGAGATCACCATCCCCGGAGGCAGTGAGATCACCATTAATATCCGCGTCAGAGACCCGGAACTGCCAAATTTTGCCAACGAAAATCCAACAGTGGAAAGAGTTGATCTAATTGCCGGTGAGGTTCTGGGCAGGAGTTCTGACCCTTCGATAAATAAAAACGACACCACAAAAGTCATTGCCCGTTTTTCGGAAACGGACTGGCGTAAAGAAGGTGAGTTTCTGTTGATGCAACACAGAATGACTCTGGACAGTGCTCAATACATCCGTGTACGGGGAACCAACACGGGAGAACTGGAACCGCAAATAGATCCCCCGGGTGAAAATCCATGGCTCGATCTCTGGTTTTATTCAAATCCGGTTTTTATCAGTATTGAATAACCGGTTTCCCAACCCTGAAAGCACTCATCTGGTGCCGGGTACGATACGCTTGATCCCGTAACCATCAATGGCCACATACAGGAAGCCGTCAGGTCCCTGACGCACATTGCGTACCCGGCCAATACCCTCCAGCAATATCTCCGAGTCGACAATCCTGTCACCTTCCACACGGCATAACACGAGATAGGCAAATTTCAACGAACCGACGAGCAGATGTCCCTGCCATTCAGGGTACAGGTCGCTGGTGACAAAGGTCATGCCGGAAGGTGCAATCGATGGGTCCCAGTATTTGATCGGAGATTCGTATCCCTCTCGTTCAGTTCCTTCCGCGAATTCAGAGCCACTGTAATTAATCCCGTGGCTCAGAATGGGCCAGCCGTAGTTCATGCCGGGTTTGACAATGTTGACCTCATCTCCGCCACGGGGACCGTGTTCGTGAATCCATATCTGTCCGGTGACAGGATGTTTGGCCATTCCCTGGGGATTTCGGTGACCCCATGAATAAATTGCAGCTTTGGCCTCGGGGATTCCTGCCAGTGGATTGTCTTCCGGGATATCACCATTGTCATGCAATCGATAAATCTTTCCACCGTCCCGAGTCGTGTCCTGGGGATTCTTATCCCTGTCCCCCCTGTCACCCACTGAAAAATACAAAAAACCATCGTCGTCGAATTCCAGACGACTGCCATAATGCCTGCCGACCCTGGTATTCGGTTCAGCCTTGTACAGTATTTCCTGATTGATCAGGGCATCGCCATCCAGCCTGGCACGCATGATGGCAGTATTGCTGCCGCTCCCCTCCCCTTCCCTGCTGGACCAGGCAAGATACAACCAGCCGTTTTCCTGATACTGCGGGTGCAGTTCCAGATCAAGCAGGCCACCCTGTCCATGGGCATGAACCTCAGGCACTCCAGTCAACATACCCTGCTTCCTGCCATCTCTGATGCGATAAATTTTACCCCTGCGTTCGCTCACCAGCATGTCGCCGTTGGGTAGCCAGACCATGCCCCATGGAATACTTAATTCACTGACATAGCGTTCAGCTTCCCAGGGTTCGTCACTACCCGACACCTGGGAGAACAGAGCACTCAAGCATAAAACACAAAACAGCCTTTTCATCCCTTAACCCTGTCGCTGATTAAAAACCAGATTTTATCTGCAACCACAAGATATCCTCCCCGAATGAGGATCAGGCAGCAAGATAATCGTCGATAACCCGTTCAAATTTATCCTGGGCTTCTTCTATCAGTTTTGGAAAATGGTATGTGGGGAACAGATCTTCACAGGCATCATAATCCCGCAGCAACAGTTTCGCCAGATTACTCTTATGTGCTTCGGTAGCGCCATCCATGATGCCCATTTGAGGTGCTGACATCCACATGTCACCCAGGGGAGTTTCATTGGACATACCCAGAGCGCCGTGCAGATGGATAGCCCGGTAGATGATATCGTGATTCACTTTGGCGGCCGTAATCTTGATAGCCGCAATCTCCTTGCGAATTTCCTGTGTATAGGCTCCGGTCTTGTCAATCAGCCAGGCGGTATAGAGTACGTGCAATCGAAATTGTTTGAGTTGAATGTAGGAGTCCGCGATATCCTGTTGAACCATCTGCAGATTGGACAGCAACTCACCCTTGGACTTTCGGCTCAGTGCTCGTTCACACATCATGTCCAGCGCCTTGGTACAAACACCTACAGCCCTCATGGCGTGATGCACCCGGCCACCACTCAAACGGGTCTGTGACCCGACAAACCCGGCGCCCTCCGTACCGAGCAGATTAGCCGCCGGCACCCGCACATCGCTATACCGGATGTATGCATGGCCACCACCACCCCGCACGTTGTAATTCTCACGCAGCGGAGTGCCATAGGTATGCACATTACGGACAACCTCTACTCCCGGGGTATGCCTGTCAACGATAAACATGGATGCACGCTCCAGCAGTGGGGCATCGGGATTGGTTACCGCCATGACGATAAGAAAATCCGCTCCCGCACCATTGGAAGTGAACCATTTTTCGCCATTGATCACCCACTCGTCTCCATCCCGTTTCGCGGAGCAGATGAATTCCCCCGGCTCTCCGGCATGGGGTTCAGTCATGGAATAGGCCGAGTGTTTTTCACCGGACAACAGAGGTTCCAGGTATTTTTTCTTCTGCTCCTCGGTTCCGTTATGGGCAATCAGTTCCATATTCCCGGTGTCCGGCGCCTGGCAGCCGAAAATGCCCGGACCCATTCTGGTTTTACCCAGCTTCTCATTCAGCAGGCAGAGTTTTACCTGGCCCAGACCCGGGTCACCAAGATCCGGACCCAGATGGAATCCCCATAGTCCCTGGTCCTTGACCTGTTGTTTCAGATCCTCAATGTAAGCTCTGATGGCGCGCCACCCATCTCTATCGATGGGATTGCCGTCCTTTGTCCTGCCGGCGCGCATGAAATTGTCCAATGGTTCAATTTCTTCTTTGGTAAATCTCTCTACCCAGTCGATTTGTTCCTGGAACTCCGGGTCGATGTCAAAATCAATCAATTTTCAGCCCTCTTGATAAGTAAGTTTGATACCCAACTCACAGTCACTCGCTCAATTGAAGTGACAATACATACGTTTTGCATTCCGGGACTAACGCACCATAACCTGACCACCATCAATGATCAGCGCCTGTCCCGTCATATAACTCGCGGCACGGGATGCCAGGAATACACCGACACCACGCAGTTCTTCCGGCTCACCAAAACGTCTGAGCGTGACGTTGTCAGCCGGATATTCATTACCCTCATTGTCCGACCACAGAACCTGGGCGAATCTGGTTTTGAACAGTCCCGGACACAGCGCATTGACCCGGATATTGGAGGGGCCGTATTCAGCAGCAAGATTTCGGACCAGTGCCAGATCAGCCGCTTTCGATATGGCATAGGCACCCAATGCCGTTGACGCCTGGAATGCCCCGTTGGAAGAAGTAATGATGATGACACCGTCCTGTTTGGCCACCATATCCGGCAACACCATGTGGCAGAGCCAGTGATTGGAGCGCACATTACTCTCCATGGTTTTATCGAAGGCAGAGTCCGGAATCTCACTGGATGGGCCATGAAACGGATTGACTCCTGCATTGTTGATCAGAATATCAACGGGACCCAATCGGTCATGAGTTTCATCAACCAGAGCCTGGAGTTGTTCCTTGTAACCGATATTGCAGGCAATGGCGACAGCCCTCTCCTCGCCGCACATTTCATTGATATTCTCGGCAGTCTGCAGACAGACGTCATGTTTGCGGCTGGAAATCACGACACGAGCGCCCGCCAGTGCCAATCCTTCCGCAAGAGCCCGGCCCATACCGATGGAAGATCCTGTGGTTAATGCAATCTTGCCCTTAAGGCCAAAAAGGTCTGTTACACCAGTCATCGTTTTCTCTCACTTGGAATAGGCGCAAAAGAATACGTTGAGATGGGCTGTTAATGCAACCTTGCCAGCATCACTTCTGCCAGACCAGAGAGAATCTCCGAACGAACCTGTTGTTAAAGAAACCATTGAGGGCAGTGTGAAAATGGTGCGGCAGGGCCAGCATGGCAGGTGTTGCCACCAATGTCAGCAGTGAAGCAAACACCAGACCGGAAACAATGGCCTGGGACAAGGGTACCCAATAACTCGACAGCATCCCGCCATGTACAATATTCCGATTGATAAAATCAACACTCAAGTTGCTTGCCAGTGGCAATAATCCACAAACCGTGGTGACAGTCGTCAGTAACACCGGGCGCAGACGTTGAGCGCCTGTTCTCACTATCAGAGAAATGTGGTCCAGCTCCGGATGTTCCTTATGGATATGATTAAAGGTATCGATGAGTACTATATTGTTGTTTACCACAATTCCCGCCAGCGCCACCACACCGGTACCTGTCATGATTGCACTGAAAGGCTTCCCTGTGATCAGCAGTCCAAGCAGGACCCCGGCTGTCGACATTACCACGGCAAAGAGGATCAGCAATGACTGATACCAACTGTTGAACTGGGTCACCAGCAGAACGAACATCAGCAACAGGGACAGGCTGAACGCGACGCTGACGAAGGCAATGGAATCTGCCTGTTCTTCATTGGCGCCTCTGAACACAATCTTGAGTGCCGGATCAAATTCCTGAGTCTCCAACCACTCCTGGATTTGCTGCACCTTGTCATCCGCCAATACACCCGGTGAGACATCTGCGCGGATAAACTTGACCGGTATACCATTGATACGCTGAATCATATCCACGCCAGGCACAGCCTCACTGGTCACGAAACTCGAAATCGGCACCGCCCCTTTGGCAGTCATTACCTTCAGGCTGTCCAGGGAATCAATACGACGATATTCCTCTGGATAACGAATCCGGATATCCACCGCGTCATCCGACCTGTCCGGCCGGTACTCACCAACTTTCACACCATTGGTTATCAACTGGACTGCAGTTCCTACCTGAAGCACATCCGCGCCAAATAATGCTGCCTGTGCACGATCAACCGTCAATTTCCATTCAATGCCAGGTAACGAACGAGTGTCTTCGATGTCTCTCAATCCCTCCAATGTTTTCATGAATTCCACGACCCGGGTAACTGCCGGTTCCAGCAATGCCTTGTTATGTGATGAAAACTGGAGCTGGACAGGTTTTCCTACCGGCGGACCCTGTTCCAGTTTCTTGATTTCAATTCTTGTACCGGCAATGTGAGCGGTTTGGCCACGTATTTCCTCAAAGATTTCTGTGCCGGTCTTTTCCCTGTCTGTTTCATCCAGCAGTTCGAGATAAATCGAACCGATCAGATCAAGCTGATCAACCCCGGCAAATAGCGGCTCTCCCCCAGGTATGGTGGTTATTGTGTTGATAGAGTCGATTCCATCAATTCCAACGACTATTTTTTCCACTTCGTAGACAAGATCACTGACTTCCCCACCGGATAGATTGCCACGGGCACGGATGGTTATCTGACCAAAATTCGGTTCATTATCGGTGAAAAAGATCATTCCCCGGCCATACTGGGCATAGGCAATATAACTACTCACAAGAACTATTACAGTGACGAAAATCGTCCACAGGGCATGGATGCTGCACCATCGCAACAATCTTGCATACCAGCCTGTTATGCCGGGAAGGCCCGTTGGATCTCCGCTTTCCAGTTGCTGCAGTGTCCGGACACTTTTGCCACTGACCAGACCGGCTTTTCCGAACACGGCGCCCATTGCCGGGCCCAGAAACAATGCATACATCAGGGAACCCGATAGTATCGTAAATACGGTAACCGGAAGATAACGCATGAACTTCCCGGCAACGCCAGGCCAGAACATCAGTGGCAAAAAAGCCGCCAGGGTAGTTGCCACTGAGGCCACTACCGGCCAGCACATACGTTTTGCAGCGTTCGCATAGGCCTGCCGCCGATGCATGCCTTCAACCATCTTGCGGTCAGCGTATTCGGTCACAACGATCGCTCCGTCAATCAACATGCCCAGCGCCAGCAACATCCCGAACATCACCATGAAATTAAAGCTGTATCCAATCTGATTGAGGATAATAATGGAGAACAGAAATGAAACCGGAATTCCCATACCAACGATGATCCCGGAACGCAATCCCATGGCGGCAACCACAAGCACCATGACCAGAACCAGTGCCGTTATGATGTTGCCCTGCAGTTCCGTGACCTGGCGTTGAGCCAAAGGCGCTCGATCCTGCGTATAGAAGACATCCACCTTACCCGGGAGGTTGGGACGGTAACGCTCGACAATATCCTTGGTTTTATTGACCGTTTCGATAACGTTGGCGCCGGCGCGTTTAATGACATTCAACGAAATCGTTCGATTTCCATTGACGCGTGCGTAGGTGGTACGATCCTTGAAGGTCCTTCTTACCGTTGCAACATCAGGCAGGGTTACAACTCTGTCTCCATTAACCTTTAACGGCAGGTCAACAATATCACTGACATCTTCAATGATGGCGGGCACCTTGATGGAGAATCGACCCTCACCAGTGTCGATATTACCAGCCGGGATCAGGCGATTATTGCGCAGAATGGTGTTGATCAGTTCTTCGCCGGAAATCCGGTAGGACTCAAGCGCTACCGGGTCGATAATTGCTTCCAGAACTTCTTCCCGGTTCCCCTGCAACTGGGCATCCATCACCTCCGACAATTCTTCAATTTCATTGCGTACTTCCAGAGCGATATTGTAGAGAACTCTCTCCGGTACATTCTGACCCACGAAGTTGATTTGCAGAATTGGAAAATCCGCCGTACTCATTTCTCTGATAACGGGTTCTTCCGCTGTATCCGGTATTTCCGGTTTTACCCGGTCCACTGCTTCCCGCACATCAATCAATGCCGAATCAAGATCATAGTCAGCATCAAATTCAACCACGATTTGAGCCATGTTCTCCGAGGCGTATGCAGTGAGTTCCTTGACCCCTTCCACCCGACGCAATTCTATTTCAAGGGGGACTACCAACAGCCTTTCTGCATCTTCCTGGGAAACCCCTTCATTGATTACCGAGATCGCGAAAATCGGCACTTCTATGTGAGGATCACTCTCTATGGAAATACTGTTCAAGGAGACTATGCCGGCAAGCAGCACCATAAACATGATCAACAACGATGTCCGGGTTCTGGCTACTGCCGCATCAATCATGGCATACATCATTCACTCCCCATCCCTGTACTCACCGGTATGAGCCACCCGACCTGACATTTGTCATACTGCATAATGCACCAGGGAATCCGTTAATACGCCGTCGAAAAAACCGGATTGACTTCTTCTCCCGGGACGACAAATTCCTGACCTACTGTGATGACTGTCGAAATGTCAGGCAAGCCGGTCACCCAGATAGAGCCATCGGCATCACCCACAATCTCCACAGTATGAAAGTTCACGATATTTCTCTTGTCAATGGTCCTCACTCCCATCCGGCCTTCATCGTCAAGTGTCAGCAAAGCCGAAGAAATTCTCTGGGCCATTACCGTTTCCACAGGGATATCTATCTGCACAGACACTCCACTGGGAATGGAATAGTCCGCATTGGGAACCTGAACCTCTATACCGTAGGTACGAGTATCTTCATCAGCGGTTTTTCCGACAAAAGTCACAGGTCCGTTAACAACAACCCCGTTGGACACAACTCCCCTGGCCATGACGCCTGTTCGAACATTACCGAATTCTCTTTCCGGGATACCGCCCACCAGCAGCATTGGGTCCAGATCAACCAGTGTTGTGCAGGCGGTGCCTGGAATGACGTAGTCTCCCGGTTCCAGTTGCACTTCTTCTATAACGCCGGCAAAGGGTGCGGTAATATCCAATCGGGACAACTCCAGTCCTGATCGTCTGACACTGGCTTCTGCTGCCGCAAGCCCCGTCCTGGCCCGGGCAATGACGATCTCTGATTGCAGGCCTTCCTTTGACAACTGCAAAATGCCCTCATATTCCATTCGTGCCTGGCTCAATTCGGCCTTGGCTTCCGCATGCGCCACATCCCGATCATCCATTGAGATCCGGCATAGCATCTGATCCTGCTCAACCCGGTCACCACGTTCAACAGGTCTTTCAACCAGAGTTCCGCCAACCTGGGCACGGACAACGACAGTGCGCTTGTTTTGGGTCCGTCCCCTGATTGTCGCGTAACGAATCTGTTCACTCGCGTGGATCAGGCTTACACGCACGGAAGTCAATGGGCGCTCCTCGTTGATCATCTCTGTCACGCGGTTCTGTGTAGCGATATTGATTGGCGGTTCGGGTGGTTTATCCCGTAGCTGACCGGATGCCAGCCACAAGCTCGCCAGTATCGCAATGACAATTGCGGAAATGTATGTACGACGCATGAATGATCAACAATCCTGATGTGGAGCGCATCTTATCCTTTTACATCTTCAATTTCACCTGCAACTTTTCCGGTCCCCCAAGACGATTGAACTGCGTCCGGTCCTCTTCGGTAATGGAGATTTCGTCCAGGGCATTAACCATAGAAGCCACAGCAATCCTGCCTTCCAGTCTTGCAAGATGGGCGCCCAGGCAATTGTGAATGCCGTAGCCGAATGCCAGATGCGGATTGGGGTCGCGGTCAATGATAAATTCACCAGCCCGGTCGAATACCGACTCGTCTCTATTGGCAGAAGCAATCAGGGGAACCACCAGAACTCCCTTGGGTAACAGTGTGCCGGCAAGTTCGGTTTCACAGGTAGTCCGTCTCACCGTTGCCGAGAATGGCGAATAAAAGCGCAGGGTTTCTTCTATAAAGGATGGTATCAATGTCCGGTCTTGTTTCAATGCCGTGAATGTATCCGGCATTTCATCAAAAACCCGAACACATCCCGTGATTAATCCCGTGGTCGTTTCGTTACCCGCAATCAACAGCAAACGACAAATGCTCAACAGTTCCTGATTGCTGAGTCGACCCTCTTCCGTTTCAGTTTCAACCAGCCGACCCAGCAGATTATCCACCGGCGCCTTGCGGATACCGGCAATTCGTTCAAGGAAATAAGCGTCCATTTCTGCAGCGGCCTGCATGACTGATTCATCCGGTTGTGCAAACAGAATCTCGGCGATATTGCTGAAAATGGTATCGGACCAGTGTTTGAATACCCCAAGATTGCCGTCTTCCACACCGAGCATTCGTGCAATGACAGTCACTGGCAGCGGCGCAGCGAGAGCCTCGACAAGGTCAACATCTTCTTGTTGGCACATCGCCTTCATCAGTTCATCACATTTTTCCGAGATCAGGTCGTGCTGACTCTCGATATGACCCGGTTTGAAGGCATAACTGACCAGTTTGCGCAGTCGATTGTGCAATGGCGGATCGCTGAACAACATGGATGGCCCACGTTCATCAGGTGGCCGTGTCGAAACATCGGATGAGAATGTCCTGTTATCACGTAATAACTGCTGGACATCAGAATAACGGGCAACCTGCCAGAAACCCCCGACGCCGATGCATACAGGATTTTCCTGTCTCAGGGTGCGGTAATAGGGATAAACTCCCTCGTCACTGTTCTCACTCATCGTTTCTCCCCCGTCTGTTCCAGTTTACCCTAAGCAGTCCGGTTTTCTTCAGTTATTACATGAAGGCCATTATAGTCATGAATAATGTCAGTATCCCGGCCAATCCACTCGTCGCTGACACGGTGTTCGAGTCATTTGATCACCTGGCCAAGAGCCGGACGCTGGAGAGAGTTAGCATTGATTGACGCCTATTCCCGAATGTAGACCACCTCACTAATTGGCAGTTTTTCTATATCCGGAACCGTTGCATTGAATTTCGGGTACCCTGCAACCAGAAGCAAAAACGGTCGTTCCCGGGATGGCCGATCCAGAATGTCATTCAGGAACCCCATCGGACTCGGAGTGTGGGTCAGTGTGGCGAGGCCCGCATGCTGTAGCGCGGCAATCAGGAATCCGGTTGCGATTCCGACGGATTCCGGCATGTAGTAGTTTTTTATTCGATTGCCGTTTGGGTCAATACCATACCGTTCAAGAAATATCGCAATTAAAACAGGTGCTTCCGTCAAGAATGGTTTGTGTTCATCCGTACCGAGTGGCTCGAGTGCCTTTAACCATTCATCTGGTGCTCTTCCAGCATAGAACTCATGCTCCTCTTCTTCAGCACCGGCCCGGATTCGTTTCTTCGTTTCCATGTCTTTTATGACAACGAATCGCCATGGTTGACGATTCGCACCACTGGGTGCGGAAGCCGCAGTACGCAGAGCATTCTCAATCACTGCATCCGGTACGGGTCGGTCATCAAAATCGCGGACTGTTCTTCTTCGCACCATCTCAGTACGAAATTCGATGGATCGATCGATCATCTCCTGTATGGGATATTCGCGATAATCCAATTTCATATTGTTTTCTCCTCCATTGCCATGAAGTCAAATCGGCTCCTGAGAAACAAAATGTATCCAAACTCAGGTATCGGGATAGCCGTCCCGAAATGGCTGTTCAGGATTTTGACACAAAAAACTACAAGACCTTACTTTTGTTTTAGTTAATAGAAACTGGTGTTATAATTCGATTCGAATTTGACACAATTCAATTCTTATAGGGGAAATCACCATGAAGTATGTCATCAGTTTGCTGTCACTTGCAGTGGCATTCTCTTACACTCATGCAGTATTCGCTGCAGAAAACGAGACCGACGAAAGTGCCATTGACGACGAAGTCATTGAAGAAGTCGTCGTCACCGGTTCACGCATCAAACGGGACGAATATTCCAGTGCGTCACCCATACAGATCATAGATGGTCAGGGCGCCCGGGAACTCGGCCTGATTGATACCGCCAGCCTGTTGCAAAGCGCAACCCAGGCCACCGGTACCCAGATTGACAATACCTTTACCGCTTTCGTGCTGGATAACGGACCGGGAGCGGCACAGGTTAATCTGCGTGGGCTTGGCGCTCAACGGGTACTCCTGCTGTTGAACAGTAAACGCGTCGCACCCGGTGGTGTTGGGGGAGCACCGACTTCTCCGGATATCTCCACCATACCCAACATCATGATCGACCGTATTGAATATCTGCTGGATGGCGCTTCATCCATATATGGTTCCGATGCCGTTGCCGGTGTCGCCAACGTTATCATGCGGACCGATTTCGACGGTATCGATTTTGAAGGCCAGATTGTCAACACCGATGCAACCGGTGGCGACGAGAAGACTCTGGGTATTGCCTGGGGTAAAACCGGAGACAACTGGACCCTGGGCATTGCCGGTGAGTATTACGGCCGTGACAGGCTGAGGTTGAGTGGTCGATCCTTTACCTCGCAGTGTAACCGTTATATCCATGAAGATGAAAACGGGAATGAACTCAATAACCGTCTGGACCTTGTGCCGGGAACAACGATCAGTCCCTGCAAACTGGTTACCAGGAACAGGATTTTTATTGCAACTGGCTGGGGCAATATCTGGTCCACACCGGGAACGACCAATATCGGCATCCCGAATTTTTCAGAAACAGAGGTACCCATAGGATTTACCGGTTTTAACCCCGCTGCCATTATTCCTACGGATATCGATGGTGACGGCATACCTGATATCGGGTTGGTAGACCCGGATGGCAACGGCGAATCTGAAGTTGATCTGCAGACTGATCAGTATAACTTCAATGGCGCCGAACGTAACCGCGCCGGGGATCTGCTGTTCGGCAGTGAACGGACAAATATCTATGCCTATGGTGAATACGACCTGGGCAATGAGAGCAACAGCACGCTTTATTTCGAGTCACTCTTCGCCAGGCGGACCACGGAAGTATACAGTCCGGGAGCATCCGTCTTCCCCGATGTTCCTCCGAACAACCCATACAATCCCTGTAACCAGTTCGCACCCGGTGGCGTGAACTGTCTTGGTTTTTTCGGCTTTAACTTCGGCAACTTTGAGGTAACACCCATCGTCGAAATACGCGGCGACCGAGATAACAACGATGTTGAAATCGAACAGTCCCGGATCGTCGGTGGTATCAGGAGCGATCTACCCGGCTGGCGGAATGACTCAGGCTTCGGCAACTGGAGTTACGACCTGTATTACAGCTACTCACGCTCTGTGGGAGTCGACAAACAGTTCGGCATCCTGGAAGAACCTTTTCTGCGGTCAATCAATACCTCGAGATTCGATCCGGAAACAGGACAGGTTGTCTGTGGGAATGGTGAGCACTGTGTGCCGATCAATATGTTCGCGGAGTCGATATATCAACCTGGAGGCGGCGACTTCGCTACACAGGAAGAACGGGATTTTGTCTTTGGGGTCCGTTCCTTCGACACAGAGGTCATTCAGTCGATATTCAGCGGTGTTCTGCAGGGTGATGTGTTTGAAATACCCTGGAACGACACCACTATTCCACTGGTTTTCGGATTTGAATACCGGGAAGACGAAATCAACTCCATACCGAACGCTGTTGCCAGGGATGGAAGTTTTTATGGTTACTTCAGTGATCGTGGCGCCGTTGGCAAGCGGGATATTACCGAGTTGTTTGCAGAAACCGAGTTGCAGTTGATGCAGGATCTGCCCTTTGCCAGGGAGTGGTCCATTAACCTCTCATCACGCTGGACTGAAGAGAGCACCTACGGCAGTGACACCACCTACAGTGTGAAAAGTGTATTCACACCGGTTGACAGCTTAACCTTACGCGGAACATATGGCACCTCGTTTCGGGCGCCCAATGCACGCGAGCAATTCCTTCTCGGTACATCCGGTTTTGTCACGGTTGCAGATCCCTGTGTCGTTCCAATAGCGGCACGAATACCCTCTCTAAACCCCAACGAGCCTGCTACCTATGATCCGGAAGAGGACCAGCGCGAGCCAATAACCCTGGATAACTGCCGGGCGAATGGTGTGGACCCCACGATGCTCGGTCTGGATGGCATATCAACCTCGTATTCTGTTGAGGTCCTGCGCAAGGGCGGACAACAGGTACAACTGAATATCGACCCGGAAACTTCCACATCCTATACCTACGGGGTGATTTTCGATCAGTTCTTCTGGGATGATTTTACCCTCAGAGCCGGTGTTACCTACTATGATATCGAGGTGGAAGACAGTATCGCTCTACTCGGTACAGGTTACATCGTAAACGATTGTTATGTAGAGAGCCCCAACAATTCCAGTGCCTTCTGCCACCTGGTAAAACGTGATGCGGATGGATTGATCGATATCGTTGATTCCAGCTATGTCAATATCAACACCATTACGTCGAGAGGTATCGATTACAATCTATTCTATCAACGCAACTTCATCATTGCAGACCGTAATCTTGATCTGCAGGTTGATGTGCGGATGACCCGGTTGCTGGAAAACCTGTTTATATTCCTGGACTCGGAAGAAGAGGATGCCGGTACTACGATAGCGCCCGAGTGGGAAGGCACTCTGCTGGTCAACGCCCGTTATAATGACTTCCGTTTCAACTGGCGCGCCAACTATATTTCCGGTGAAACAGAAGAACCGTTTGATCTCGATAACTATGTTCCCTGTAGTACCCTGGATGTATTGTGCGCTCCGAAAGTAGACACCAGTTATTACTGGACCCACACGGCTTCAGTGACCTGGACCCCCAGGGACTGGTTCATTACCGTAGGTGTTGTCAACATGTTCGATAAAGACCCGCCCCTCATCGATACTGCTGCACCAGAGACACAATTGAATAATATACCTCTGGGCGCCGGTTATGACATTCTGGGTAGACGGGTGTTTGCTTCCGTGTCGAAGCAGCTCTGATTTATCGGAGTCAGTGATCAGGGAGTTTCATCAGGGATGTCAATAGGCCTTTAACTGACAGCAAAACACGCGGTCATTGACCAGGTTCATTATTGGCATCCTGTTTGGTTGTTCCAGTTTAACAAGAGGTTAATTGTATGTATCCAAGTAATCTGAATCGCTGTCTGCTGACCCTGTGGGCACTGTCTACAGCTGTCTGTATTTCAGCAGAACCGGCTCCGGAACCGGAACAGGCGCCGTTAACCGGTTTCGAAGCATTTGCCATGGACCCTGCCATGAGTGATGCGCGGGTGTCACCTGACGGCACACACATTGCCACGCTGCAGCGACTGGCAAAGGACGGCAAGCAGTTTCTGCTGATCTACAATGCCGATGACATGGCTCAAAAACCGGTAACACTGGGTTCATCAAAGATGGACATCGTAGCCTTTGCCTGGGCTAATAATGAGCGTCTGGTGGTGCGATTCCGCCAGGATGTGGACACTCTGCAGAAATTAGGGGCCAACACCCGCCTTGCTTCCAAATTGGCAACCATAGACAAGGAAGGCAAGAGCTGGCTGGAAATCCCCAGAAATCGGGCAGACCGGCGGCGACAATCCTCGAAAATGATAGAGAATTTCAGCGGAGCGGGGATCTTCAATACTCTGCCAAAGGATGAAAACCACATCCTGATATCTTATGACGATGATCAGAACTCTATCTCCGATATTTTCAAGGTCAATGTAAAAACAGGATCTGCGCAACTGGCGGCACGTAACAGCACCAATATCAATATCAGCTACATCGACGATGAAGGCGAACCCCGGCTTGCATCCCGGTACGATGCCAGTGACGAAGCCATTATCTATCTTGCCCGTCTCAAGGGAGAGAAGGAATGGATTGAGATGGGCAGAACGGTAGCCGACTTCGAAACCGCCAGTCTGTCCTTTGGCGTAATCCCCGTGGCGGGACCTACCGACAATGAATTCTACGTCTTGTCCAATCATGATACGGATACCGTGGGTATCTATATCTATAATCTGGAGGATCGCAACATTGGGGAAGTCCAGTTTCGGCATCCCCGGTACGATGCAACCGGCCTGGTCACCCTGCTGGATAAAAATAAAGACCGGCAGATCATCGGTTTCCGATTTAGTGGCAAGGCAGGTGACCGCTATCTCATTGATGACATGGAAAAAGCCCGGTATGCGGCTATAGACAAGATACTACCTGGTTCAGACAATACCATCACCTCACGATCTGATGATGGCAATACCCTGATCATACGTGCCTCTGGCCCCAAAATGCCTGCGTCCTGGTATATCCTGAAAAACAACAGGCTGGACCTCCTGGGCCGGTCCATGCCGTTCCTGACTGAAGAAATGCTGTCCGATGTAGAATGGGTACGTTACAAGGCGCGCGACGGTCTGGATATTCCGGCGCTGGTGACGATTCCCAAAGGTGAGGGACCATTCCCGGTTGTGGTACATCCCCATGGCGGACCGGTTGCCCGTGATTACTGGGGATTTGACCTGTGGGCTCAAATGATGGCCCATCATGGCTACGTCGTCATTCAACCGCAATTCCGCATTTCATCGGGCTTCGGACGCAAGCACCTGGAAGCCGGATATTCCCGTTGGGGTTACGAGATGCAGGATGACCTGGATGATGCGATTACCTATCTGGCCAAAAGAAATCTGGCAGACCCGGCCAGGGCAGCTATTTTCGGCTGGAGTTATGGTGGCTATGCCGCCTTTGTCGGATCGTTCCGGGACCCCAATCCCTACCGTTGCGCCATTTCCGGAGCCGGAGTAGCAGATCTGCCCTACTTCCGTGCCTGGCTGGCTGATGGTGGTTCATTCCTGGAAAAGGTCTACCGTCCGACTGTCGACGGCGTCAGTCCTCTGGAGCATGTGAGCAGTGTCGATATACCCATCCTGATAATTCATGGTGACAAAGACGAACGCGTCCCTGTCGATGAGAGCCGCAAATTTGTCAGTAAACTGGAGGAATTCAATAAACAGTACAAGTACATTGAACTGGAAGGGGCTAACCACTTCTTCGGAACTTTCTATTACCGCCACTCCATGGAGATGTACCCGGCAATGATCGACTGGCTGGATAACACCTGTGGACTTAAAGGAACTGCTGACTTGCACGCTTCGCCACCCGCTCAGGAGGAAGAAAGCGGGCAAGAGGCCGGATGACTGGAATACTGATGCAAGACAGCGAATTCCAGCATAATTTTCATACCCATACATACCGTTGCAAACACGCGAGGGGAGATGTAGCCGACTATTGCGAAATGGCCATCAGGATGGGGATGAAGACCCTGGGAATTTCAGACCACTCCGCCCTGCCGGATGATCGCTGGATTCAGGGACGTATGAATTTTATCGACCTGCCCGAATACGCGGCGGCCATTGACCATGCCAGGGAAAAATATACCCAGCTCAGGATCGTCAAGGGAATGGAGTGTGAATACATCCCCGAACATGAGTCCTGGTATCAGGATGTGCTTTTAGGTGAGTATGAATTTGAATACCTGATCGGCGCTGCCCACTTTTTCCTGACGGAAGACGATACATGGGTCGGCACTTATGGCGGAACGAATTCCGCCAGAGCGCTCAGACAATTTGCCGACTACAATGTCTCCATGATGGCCTCCGGTACATTTGATTTTATTGCTCACCCGGACCTGTTCGGCAATTGTTACCGACACTGGGACGATGACTGCACTGCCTGTACTCGTGACATCATCGCTGCTGCTGTCGAATACGATGTTGGTCTGGAAGTCAATGCCCTGGGTATTCGAAAACAGGCAAAAAAGAGTCCGGATAATCCCTTCCCCCTTTATCCATGGCTGCCATTCTGGGAAATAGCCAGCGAATACAACGTGAAAGTGATCGTCAATGCCGATGCCCACCGGCCGGAAGATCTACAGGGTAAGACCGGTGAAGCTTTCAGGATTGTAAATGACCTGGAACTCAATCACATGGATGTCCACAGTCTGGGTAAACAATCACAGGATATTACAGTAAACGCCTGAAGCTGGCCGGTGCAGGGATTTCCCGGTCATTCACCTGCAGCACAGTTCTTTCACACCAGGTCCAGGTCAAGAGCCATCAACTGGTACCGGCTTCCTGGTAATACGCCTGCAGGTCCTTGAATAATTCACGTTGTGCCCAGCTTCCACCAATCAGTCTGACATCCTGTCGGACTTCTGCGAGCGTTTTGGCGCCAGAAGCATCACCCCTGGCGAGAGCTACAATTGCCCTGGCAAGCTTGAGGCCGACTTTATTGCATACCTCCCCCTGGGTCGTGGACCGGGCGCTCCACTGTTTGAAGTGTTCCAGAGCCTTGTCCACCGTGGGTTTATCCTGCAGCATCGCCGGCGCCATCAGATAGTGCAAGGTAGAAAATACAAGTTCATCGTCTTCAACCCGGTCGACCGATATCTCGTACAGCCGTTGCCAACGATCACCGGTTGCCATCCCTGCCATTTCAAAGCGCCAGAGCAATGAGGCGGCGTTACAGGCATCAAGGTAGAAATCATCACCCAGAGCGCCCGCAAGATAATCATCATAAACAGCAAGTGCCGGTTCATAATCGGAATTACCAAGATGCATCAAAGCCTTGTGCCAGTACAGGTGAAACTTGAAATTGTTGCAGTTCCGCCAATGCGGCATCATGTCCTGCATCCATTGTATCCCGTCGACCCATCGTCCCTGCATATGGAATACATGCGTCATGGCATGACCAGCCCAGATATCTTCCGGATTCAACTCACAGGCCCGGCGACCAACGATCTCTGCTTCACGATATTCCGCGGACTCCTCCAGGCCAAAACTTTGCATCCCCAGGAGGTGACCGTAGTATGGATCACTTTCATCCCAGTATTGCAGTCGCTGCGACACGGAATCCAGGAGTGCCCTGGAATTTCCAGTATAAAAATGCAGGTAATGGACGGTCCTTAATGCCAGCAAATCCCGTGGATACTGATCAATAATCTCTTCCAATCGATTCAAGGCATCGACATGATGATGTTCCATCCAGGTTCGGAGCACTTCCATGTGTGCGAGTTCCCTTTTATTCAGCTTCAGCAACCGCAGTCTGTTCAGGCACTTTCGTACTGCCGGTGTAAAACGTGGACCACCGGCCATTTTCAACAGGTAACCTTTAAAACAGATCGCCTGGGGTATGTCTTCTTTGGCCAGCAATCTGTCCAGTTGATCCATCGTATCCGGGCTGAAAGCCAGGTAACCGTCCATAATACGATGAAATTCCGTTAGATTTGCCGGATCGTCCACCGTATGGAGAATTCCAAATTGATCTTCTGTTTGCATGACAGGTTCGTATCCCAGTGCCGGCATCTTATCAAAGACCGGGTCGAACTTTGAAACTATCTTGACTTGACCTATGACCTTCATTCACAGAACATAGCCCGTTCGATAGTGAGGAGGAAAATATGCGACCCAATCATGTTAAACGTGCCTGGAAAGAAGGGAAACAGACAGTTGGGGGCTGGATTTCTTCCGACTCCATACATGTTGCCGAAACGATGGCCAGAGCAGGTTTCGACTGGCTGTGTATCGATATGCAGCATGGCCTTCTGGATTATAATGACGTCAGGAGAATGCTGCCTGCCATCTCTACCACGGCCACGATGCCTTTTGTCCGGGTTCCCTGGAATGAACCTTACATAATCATGAAGGTGCTTGATGCAGGGGCTTACGGCGTCATAGTACCACTGGTCAACAACCGGGAAGAGGCAGAAAAAGCAGTTGCTGCCTGCCGGTATCCTCAGGATGGCATAAGGTCCTTTGGTCCGGTACGGGCAGGAATGTATGGCGGGAGGAGCTATGCCAAATACGCCAATGACGAGATGGCGTGTATTGCCATGATCGAGACTGCTGAAGCCCTGGAAAACCTGGATGATATCTGTTCCACCCCTGGCCTGGATGCCATCTATATCGGGCCTTCCGATCTGGCTTATGCCATTGGACTGCATGCCTCGGGAGACAACAGTGACCCGAGACATGTTGCGACAGTCAACCACGTTTATGCCACTGCAAGAAGGCACGGTATTCATGTTGGCATGCATACCGGCAGTCTGGAATACACCAAACGCTATCTGGAACAGGGTTTTGACATGGTAATGCTGGGAGCTGACATATCGTTTATGAACCGGATGGCATCCATGGAATTACAGACGGCGCGTAACGATACCGGAACCGACAGAATAGAACCTGGTGAGGATTACAGTTAAATAAATATCCCTTCTGACCCATTAAATACGGTGGTAAACCCATGGCAACAGAATCCGACGATCTGAATCTGGCCCTGTTCTGCGATTTTGAAAACGTGGCTCTGGGTGTCAATGACGCCAACATCCCGGAATTCAATATCCAGCTGGTCATGGAACGCCTGCTGCTCAAAGGCAGTATTGTCGTTAAAAAAGCCTACTGTGACTGGGCACGATACAAGGAATTCAAGCCGGTCATGCATAACGCCTCGTTTGAGTTGATCGAAATTCCCCACACTCGCCAATCCGGTAAAAATTCCGCTGATATACGAATGGTGGTGGATGCCCTGGACCTCTGTTATACCAAGGAGCATATCGATACCTTTGTCATCATCAGTGGCGATTCAGATTTTTCGCCACTGGTGAGTAAACTGCGTGAGAACGACAAGCTTGTCATCGGCGTCGGTGTCAAGAATTCGACATCCGACCTCCTGATGCATAATTGCGATGAATTCATCTTCTATGACGATCTTGACCGGGAGGAGCGATCTCATACCAGGCGAAAAAAGAAAAATACAACCCGAAAGGCTCCCGCAAGAGAACAGACGCCGAAGAAAACCGGCAAAGAAGACCCAATTGATGATGCTATCAACCTGGTTCTGGAGACCGCTGAGGCGTTATACACCGAACAGGGCGACAGAAAACAACTCTGGGGTTCCATGATCAAACAGACATTGAAACGCCGACACCCTGGATTTAACGAACGTTTTTATGGCGTCAGGTCCTTCAGCGATCTGCTGGAAGAAGCAGAAAGCCGGGGACTGCTCCAACTGGAATCCGATGAACGCTCAGGCGGCTACATAATCAAGTCCATCAAGGAAAGCTGACCTGTCACACAACCAGGCTATTAAAACAAGGACTAATCGGGTTTATTCCGTCTCTCGGGCAACGAACTTCATAGAGATTGAATTGACGCAGTGCCTGACATTCTTTGCAGTTAATCGTTCGCCTTCAAAAACATGCCCAAGATGTCCGCCGCAATTCGAACAAAGAATTTCTATCCGCATACCGTCGGCATCGATGTTCCGCGCCACTGCGCCTTCTATCTCATCGTCAAAGCCGGGCCAGCCACAGTGGGAATTAAATTTGTCTTCAGAACGATACAGCGGTGCATCACACTGCCTGCAGACATAAATACCGTCTCCAAAAAAATTGTCGAACTCCCCGGTAAAAGGCATCTCGGTACCTTTGTGAAGGATTACCTGCTGCTCACGGGGAGTCAGTTCATTATATTTTCCCGTCATAAGTTCTCCCGATATCCAAGCACCATAATATCAGAAAACCCAAAACCATCTGCAAACAGCCTCATTAATAAAACGATCTATCAAATAAGCACATCATCCGACAAACAGCAGATGGCTTTGGGGTGTTCATTTGCGCAAGCCTAATGTCGAAGCGCCGAGCTGGAGGAGAGAGACTACAGGCTCTCGGGGGAAGCGAGGGAAGCCAGGAGGGACGCGCAGACGCTGAAGCAAATGAATGCCCCAAAGCCATCTGCGAACA
>LXNI01000224.1_pt1 | contig 71823 bp, 50 predicted proteins | sample 809091 | NCBI WGS metagenome assembly LXNI01 (sample SAMN04870527, study PRJNA318959) | sponge metagenome | biome: 01000161; feature: marine sponge reef; material: water | host: Sarcotragus foetidus | place: Greece: Milos, Mediterranean Sea | collected 2013-05-29 | depth 5-7 m
CGCAATGCTGGACTACGCCGTCAAGCTGACCCGCGATCCGGGGGGCATGACGTCCGCCGACACGGACGCGCTCCGGGCCACCGGATTCAGGGATCATGCCATCCTCGACATCTGCCAGGTCACGTCCTACTACAACTACGTCAACCGCCTGGCCGACGGACTTGGGGTAGAGCTCGAAGATCACTGGGACGGCATGGACCACACGCTGACCAGCAAGGAGTTCGCCGCTCTCAGGCGGGCGAGAGGGTCGGCGCCGGCGCACGGAGAACCGGCCGCGCATGGCGAGCCGGCCACGCACGCGCGCCCGTTCGGGACCACCCCTGAGCAGGCGTCCACCGCTGACGGCCCGCCCGCATGATCACCATCGACGGCACAGAGGTTACTCTCGCGCAGCCGCAACCGCCGTCTCCTGACCCACGACGGGTGTCCGCATCACCAGGTACTCCCGCACCGCGAGGTTGTGGCGGCGCTGTTGAAGGTCCGCACGTGGGGCCGGTCAAGCCCGCAGCGTAGATCTGACCTCGGCAAGGCCGGGTGTCAGGCGAATACCATACTTGTACATTCGGCTCAGCCGCGCCTCAGAGTCCCTTCTCATAGTCTTCTTGAAGCTCTTCAACCATTGGTTCTAGATGATCTCGGAGAAACCTAGCGTGGTGTTCGTTATTCCGGATACCACCGAGCCCACTTTTGTCCTCCACCGGATTACTGCTAATCCTCCTATGTGTTCCACCAGATTCTTGAACCATTTTGGCGAGCGGTCGATACACCGCAGTAACTGCTTCATCCAAGCTTGTTGGTACTTTCGGCGGCGGCTTAGGATTCGCGCTTCTATGCGCTATGTAGTCATTCCTTATGTCTCTAAGCTCTTGTGTAGCCTTCCTAGCTTTCTTCACAAGCTCTTTCTTGCCTGTCAAGTCTAGGGTCACCCGTCTGTTCCTTTGCCCTCCACGGTCGTCTGTAACCCGACACAATGCTGCCACAAGGGCATTGTCTAGCATCAGGGCTATGATCAGAAGTCCGTGGCCGCGTGAAACTGACATCGCCTTATTCATCCTCTCGTCATTGCCGAATAGAGCACGTCTGTATCTGTAGAGTTGTGCAATGGACTCCCATTCTCCAAGCAGCTTTTCCGACAATTCAGAATCACCTTCCACTACCCTCCTCCTTTCAGGCTACTCACCATTCTTCACTGACTACATATCACCACACGGCTTGTATCCGCCGACAGCATCGATGCCAGTGAATCCCGCTCAGCGGGGTTCACGGACATCCCGTACTTCTGCTTGACGGCCACGATCTTCGCCGCATACCAGCCTCTGTTGTGCGTAGGGCTCCACTCGGCCGCGTCATTATCGGATTTCCTGTGCCGGTTCACAGTCGGATCGGCAATCGTCAAGTTGTCGAGGTCCTTGCCGAAGTCTCGGAACGAAGCTGAGTCGAGGCCCGAGTCGTAGGCTTCCGCCAGCGCCACGATGTGGTCGATATCGGTATCGGCAGTGCCGTCCTCTTTGATCGCGAACAGCTTGCACGTGTAGGGCGTATACACCGAGTCCCGAACCTGGGGCAGGCTATCGACGATCTCATCCTCCAGCGACCTGTATCCGGTCCCGAAGGCGTCGCGGTCGTAGCCTTCACGGTCCCCCTCACCACAGACAGACAGGCCCATCCACACCGGAGAGCCGGGCGGACACGCCCCACTCTCAGCGTCGAGCTTGGTCAGCTGCAACGTGTCGACCACGCTCCAGCCGTCCTCGCACCGATGCTCTGGCGTGTAGTAGTCATCCGTCACGCCGCCCGCCAAGTGGCACTGCCCCTTCGTCGGTGAGAAGTACTCCAGTACCACCCGGCCGTCGGTATGATCTCCCGTGATGATCGCTTCCCACGGATCGGTCGGCTGGGCCGTGTCGCCCTCGATGGTCCACACGCCATGCACGAATCCGTTGTCGTCGCGGATGCGCAGCGTGTAGGTCGCCGTGTCCGCCACCACGTCGGCATTGGAGACAGCCGCGCCGGGGTCGAGAACGGACAGGCCCCGATAGGTGCCCGACACATCCGAAGAGGGCTCGCTATCAGCAATCCCGCAGGAGGTGAGGGCTAGCACTGAGATCGCGATGAGATGTCTCATCGCGCCCTCAGCCACACCTCAAAGGTGGTCGTGTCTTGGCGCATATCGGCTATTTGTCGTTATCAACGGACAGAGTGTACAGTCTGTCCACAGGTGAGGCAAATCCCGCCCTGCCCGGAGCTGATTTCGCCGACGCCCCGTCTCGACGCTCACCACGTTTAGGGCCTGAGAAGGCTGCTGACGAATCGCTGACGGCCGACCGCTACCGTTGTCCCCTTCTCCCTGGACATGGAGCAGGACATGAGGCAGGCACCTAAAACGGTGGCAGTCGTGCTGGCCTAAGAGGTGCGGAGGCGGGCGGCGGGACCTGACCAGGTCGCCTAACATGCGGTGACGTGGCGGGACCTAGTGGCGGATCCTGCGGGCGTTGTAGCGGCGGGCGTCCTAGTGGACTTGCCTGTGACGTGACGCGGGACGTACTTCGGCTGGCTCCATCGGCCTACACGACGCCGGAGTGGCTCCCGTACGGTTGCCAAGCACCACACAGTTCTCTCTTGGCTGCTTTCCGCTTATCCTCATCTGTCATCGGTCCTCGTCCTTTCCGAGTCGTGCGACAAAGCCTAACCGGGAACGAGTCTGGGCTTTAGTTTTCGCGAAAGACCACCGGAAGTCGGGTCTCCGCAGGCTCATCAACTCGCCGGATCTCGGAGGCGCCCTGGCCGGGGGCGAGCGCCCGGATTCGCTGACCGACAGGGAAATCGCAATGCTGGACTACGCCGTCAAGCTGACCCGCGACCCGGGTGGCATGACGTCCGCCGACACGGACCCGTCCCCGCACACGCGCCCGGCCGGGACGACCTGCGGGGACCCGCCCACCCGTGAGGGCCCGCCCGCATGATCACCATCGACGGCACGGGGCTCACCCTGGCGCAGCTCGAGGCCGTGGCACGCGACCGCGTCCCCGTGCGCCTCGACCGGGATGCCGCCGAGCGCGTGCGCCGTTCGCGGCGGCGGCTGGAGCGCCTCCTCGATGCCAACGGACCCGTCTACGGTGTCAACACCGGCTTCGGTAGACTCGCGCAGGTGCGAATCGCGCGCGACGAACAGCGGGCGCTGCAGCGCAACCTGGTGAGGAGCCACTCGGCGGGCACGGGTCGACCCCTCCCGGCGGCGGAGGTGCGCGCCATCCTGCTCCTTCGGGCCAACGCGCTGGCTCGCGGCCAGTCGGGGTGCCGTCTGCGGGTGGTCGAGCGCCTCCTGGACCTCCTGAACCACGCGATCCACCCCGTCGTGCCCGAGATCGGGTCGGTGGGAGCGAGCGGCGATCTCGCCCCGCTGGCGCACGTCGCGCTGGCGCTGATGGGGGAGGGCCGGGCAGAGGCCGATGGCAAGGTGGCGGCCACGTCGGAGCTGCTGGGCCGCGCGGGGATCGCGCCCCTCGAACTCGCCGAAAAGGAAGGGTTGGCGCTCGTCAACGGGACCCAGGCCGTAACGGGGATCGGCGCGCTCGCTCTCAGGCGCTTCGGGCGCGCTCTCGACACAGCCGATGCCGCCGGCGCGACCACGCTCGAAGGGCTGAGGGGGACTCCCGAGGCGTTCCGGGCCGAACTCCACGCCGCCCGGCCGCACGCGGGCCAGATCGAAAGCGCGCGGCGGTTGCGAGCGCTGCTGGCGGACTCCGGGATCCGCGAATCGCACAGGGTGGGGGACTCGCGGGTGCAGGATGCGTATTCGCTCCGGTGCATGCCGCAGGTCCACGGCGCGGCTCGGGAAGCGCACGCCTACGCCGAGAGAATCCTGACCACCGAGGCCAATTCCACCACGGACAATCCGCTGGTGGTCCCGACAAGGCTGGATGCGCCGACAAGGCCGGATGGACCGGCGCCCGGCGGGGATCCCGGAACCGCGCGAGTGCTCAGCGGGGGCAACTTCCACGCCCAGATCATCGCCCAGTGCCTGGACCTCGTCGCCATCGCGGCGGCCGACCTCGCCTCGATCTGCGAGCGGCGGATCGACCGGCTGCTGAACCCGGATCTTTCCGGCCTGCCCGCTTTCCTCACACCCGAGCCCGGTGCCCGTTCCGGCCTGATGATCGCTCAGGTTGTCGCGGCCGACGCGCTGTCCGAGATGCGGGTTCTGGCGGCGCCGGCCAGCGTCGATTCGGTCTCGACCAGCGCGTCCCAGGAGGACCACGTGTCGATGGGGATGGCGGCGGCGCGCAAGGTGCGCAGGAGCATTTCGCTGTTGGAGACGGTACTGGCGGTGGAGTTTCTCTGCGGTGCGCAGGCGGTCGAGTTCCACCGTCCGCTGTTGGCGGGAAAGGGTGTAGAACACGCGCTCGGGGTTGTGCGGGAGAAGGTGCCGAAGCTGGTCGAGGACCGGGTGCTGAGCGATGATATCGACGCGTTGACAACACTGGTCAGGGCAGGGGCGCTGACCGGATCGGAGCCTGGCAGATGACGATGACCAAGGGTTCGCGGCTCGTCCGCGCCCCCCGCGGCACCACTCTCGCATGCAGGGGATGGACGCAGGAGGCGGCGCTGCGGATGCTCATGAACAACCTGGATCCCCAGGTGGCGGAAAAGCCGGACGACCTCGTCGTCTACGGGGGCACCGGGCGGGCGGCGCGCAGCTGGGCGGCCTTTGACGCGATCGTCGAGGCTCTGCGGACTCTCGAGGATGACGAGACGCTGCTGGTGCAGTCCGGGAAGCCCGTGGGGGTTTTTCGCACCCACGCGCACGCCCCCCGGGTCCTGATCGCCAACTCGAACCTGGTGGGCCGCTGGGCGACCTGGGAGCACTTCCACGAACTCGAGCGCCAGGGCCTCATGATGTACGGCCAGATGACCGCCGGCTCGTGGATCTACATCGGCACGCAGGGGATCCTGCAGGGGACGTACGAGACCTTCGGCGCGATGGCGCGCGCCCACTTCGGGGGATCGTTGGCCGGGCGGTGGATCCTGACGGGCGGCATGGGCGGAATGGGTGGCGCGCAGCCCCTTGCGGGGACGATGAACGGCGCCGCCGTCCTTGTCGTCGAGGTCGATCCCGAGCGCATCCGGCGCCGCATCGAGACGCGCTACTGCGACCGCATGACGAACGACCTGGACGAGGCGATCGGGTGGACGCTGGGGGCGGCGGGGGCCGGCGAGGCGCTCTCGGTGGGGCTGGTCGGGAACTGTGCGGAGGTGCTGCCGGAGCTGGTGCGGCGGGACATCACCCCCGACATCGTGACCGATCAGACCTCCGCGCACGACCCCGTGGACGGCTACGTGCCTTGCGGTTTCTCGATCGATGAAGCAACCGTCTTGCGAAATGCCGATCGATCGCGATATCGCTTACACTCGATGGCGTCGATTCGGACGCACTGCGAAGCGATCGTCGAAATGGCGAAGCGCGGCGCGGTGGCGGTCGACTATGGGAACAATCTGCGCGGCTACGCACGAGACGCCGGCTTCGAGGACGCCTTCGCCTACCCGGGCTTCGTGCCGGCCTATGTGCGTCCGCTGTTCTGCGAGGGCAAGGGCCCGTTCCGCTGGGTGGCGCTCTCGGGCGATCCGGCCGACATCCACCGCACCGACGACCTCGTGCTGGAGATGTTTCCAGAGGACGAGCACCTCTGTCGCTGGATCCGCATGGCGCGCGAGCAGGTGGCCTTCCAGGGGCTGCCGGCGCGGATCTGCTGGCTGGGGCAGGGGGAGAGGGCGAGGTTTGGCGTCGCCATGAACGATCTCGTCGCCAGCGGCGAGATCAGCGCCCCCGTCGTGATCGGACGCGACCATCTCGACACGGGTTCGGTGGCGTCGCCCTTCCGCGAAACCGAAGCCATGAAGGACGGCACCGACGCCGTCGCCGACTGGCCGATCCTGAATGCGCTGCTGAACACGGCCTCCGGGGCGAGCTGGGTGTCCTTCCACCACGGCGGCGGTGTGGGGATCGGGGACTCGCTGCACGCGGGACAGGTGCTGGTCGCCGACGGGTCGCCGGAGATGCGCAAGCGAATCGAACGCGTGCTGACCAACGATCCCGGGCTGGGCGTTGCCAGGCACGCGGACGCGGGGTACGAGGAGGCGCTGGAGACGGCGCGGGCGAAGGGGATCAGGCTGCCGATGGGGTGAGGGGCGCCGGGCGGGTCACGAGCGTCCGCGTCACTCTTCATTCCGACCGACGCTCCTATGGACGCTCTGCCAACCTCTTGACTGCCCTGGCAAACGTCCGCCGTACCTCCTCCTCACGCTTGTGATGGCCGTCCCTGACCATCCAGTCACCTCCGACCATGACGTCGCGCACCGGGTTGTCCGCCCCCGAAAACACCCACGAATCCAGGACGGTTTCATCGCCTCGACCGACCAGCGCGGGGTGATCGCCATCCAGCACCGCCAGGTCGGCGCGGGCACCGGGCTCGATTCGGCCTCCATTCCACGCCAGCGCCTGGCATCCGCCCCGCCATGCGCGGGCGAGCAGCATGCCCCCGGTGCCGGACAGGGCTTTCGCGCCGGCCGCGTCTGAGCCGGACGCAATTCCCAATACCGATCGGCGACGAGTTGCAAGGCGCTGTCCATAGTCCAGCAACCGGAGTTCCTCAACCGGGCTGCGCGAGATGTGACTGTCCGTGCCGATGCCGAACCGCCCTCCGCGCGCGGCGAACGCGCCAAGCGGAAACAACCCATCGCCCAGATTCGCCTCGGTTGTTGGGCATAGCCCGACCACCGCGCCGCTGGCTGCGATGCCATCCATCTCGCCGTCCGTGATGTGGGTGGCGTGCACCATGCACCAGCGAGGGCCCACGGGCGCGTGCTCCAGCAGCCACTCGACCGGTCGCGCGCCGCGGTGCGTGACGCACTTTCGCACCTCCCGCTCCTGTTCGGCGATGTGGATGTGCACCGGGGTATCTGCGGCAACGAACTCCTCAAGCCGCCCGATGGTCTCCTGCGACACGGCCCTGAGGCTGTGGAGCGCCCACCCCAGTTGGATGTCGGGCTCGAAAGAGTCGCGTTCGAGCATTTCGTGCATCCGGGCCGCACCCTCCAGATCCATCCGGAACCGCCGTTGTCCCCCCTGTAGCGGCGTGCCGCCAAAGCCGCCGGCTTCGTACACGACCGGCATGTGCATCAGTCCGATCCCGGTCGCCCTTGCCGCCGCGATAATCCGCCGGCTCATCTCCGCCGAATCCTCGTAGCGGCTCCCGCCCGCCTCGTGGTGCAGGTAGTGGAACTCGCCCACGCAGGTGAATCCCGCCTTGAGCATCTCCACGTACAACTGCGCGGTGATCGCCTCGACATCGTCCGGGGTCAAGCGCTCCAGGAAGGAATACATGACCTCCCGCCAGCGCCAGAACGAGTTCGGCCCGCGCCCTTCGGCGAGGCCCGCCATGGCACGCTGAAAGGAGTGGCTGTGGAGGTTGGGGACTCCGGGAATCGCCCATCCGGCCACGTGTTCACACCCCTCGCGCGAGCCCCCCGGTGCAAGCTCGGCGATGCGTCCCTCCTCGTCGACCTCCACCCGGACATCGCATTCCCACCGGTCCCCCACCAGGAGCCGGTCGAAGTGAAATGCGGGCGGGGATGGGGTCTGCGACGGCACGTGTCTCCTCGGCGGCGGATTGCGAAGCGCCGCGAAACGATGCATCAATCTGGCCCGGAATCGCGTGCCGTGCAGGGGCGAGCCCGACGCGTGCGAGTGGCCGGAACGACCGGGGTGGCAGCCCTCCAGGAGCCAGGATGCCCGAAAAGCCGTGGGACAGACTCTGGATCGAGGCCAACCTGGCGACGATGGCGGGCCCGTCGCTCGGCATCATCGAGGACGGTGCGGTGGCCTGCGCCGACGGACGCATCGCATGGGTGGGCAGGGAGGCGGACCTCCCCTCGAGCCGGAAGCGTACAACCGCCGAGGTCCACCGTTGCAGCGGAGCGTGGCTCACGCCCGGATTCATCGACTGCCACACGCACATCGTCTTCGGGGGCGACCGCACCGACGATTTCCGCCGTCGGCTGCGCGGAGAATCGTATGAGGAGATCGCCCGGGCCGGCGGCGGCATCATGTCCACCGTGCGGGCGACCCGTGAGGCATCGAACGAGGAGCTCACCGTTGGCGCAGTCACCCGCGCGCGAGAACTCGCCGCCTGGGGCGTCACCACCATCGAGGTCAAATCCGGCTATGGCCTCGACCTCGAAACCGAGCTCCGCATGCTCGAGGTGGCCGCGAATCTGTCGCGCCACGTCCCCGCCGACATCTCGCCCACCCTCCTCGCCGCCCACACCATCCCCGCCGAGTACCGGCACCGTCGCGGCGACTACGTGCGCCTGATCGTCGACAAGATCCTCCCCGCCGCGCTGCAGCAGGGCCGCGCGACCGCCATCGACGTCTTCTGCGAGAACATCGCCTTCACTCCCGCCGAGACCCGGACCATCCTCGAAGCGGGCATCGCCGCGGGATTGCATGGCCGGCTCCACGCGGACCAGCTCTCCGACCAGGGCGGGGGATTACTGGCCGCCGCCGTCGGCGCCCGCTCCGCCGACCACGTGGAGTACCTGTCCCAGAAAAGCGTCGAAGCCATGGCTTCGGCAGGTGTGTGCGCGGTCCTCCTCCCCGGAGCGGCATATACTCTGGGGGCGGACCGCAGGCCGCCCGTCACCGCTCTGCGGCGGGCCGGAGTGACCATGGCCCTCGCCACTGACGCGAACCCTGGCTCATCGCCCATCACCAACATCGGCGTCATCCTGAACCTGGGATGCATCCTGTTCGGCCTGACCCCGGAAGAGGCGCTGCTGGGGTTTACGAGTGCCGCGGCGAGGGTGCTAGGACTGCAGGACGACCGCGGCACGCTTCAGCCAGGGAGACGTGCGGACTTCGCACTCTGGGATGTCCCCGACCTCGCGGAACTCTGCTATTGGGTCGGCCGCAGCCCCCTCAAGTCGCTTGTCAAGGACGGCGTGCCGGCAGACTGAACCTCGCGGAAGCTCTAGCTGCCCGGCCGACGCGCGGGCCGCCGGGGCGGGGACTTCTTGTTCCCCGAACTCCTGGGTGCCGAGCGTGCCTTGGGTGTGGGAGCCCGCGACGGGGCCGGGCGCGCCCTTGGAGCCGAACCCCGCGGCGCCGAGCGTGCCTTGGGCGTGGGTGTCCGTGACGGAGTCGGTCTCGCACGAGGCGTGGGCATCCGCGAAGGCAACGACCTCACCGAGGGCGAGGGCCTCCGCGATGGCATCGACCGAACACCCGGCGCCTCCCGCCTGGGGGGCTCGATTCGCTCACGCGGCGCCGGGCGGCTCCTGACGCGCGGGGGGGCGGAACGGATCGGAGTGGGCTGCCGGATGCGCGCCGGGGCACTCCTCGTCGACGGCCTCCGGGTATCGGGACGAGAAGTCGTCACGGGGGGCCGCTCGATTCCGGGGCGTATCGTGCGCGTGTCGCTGGGCCGGGGCGCCGCTACCCTCGAGCCTCCGGTGCCGCCTCGCGGCCGTGCCTGCGGTGCCGCGCTCGAGCCACCGTCTGCGCGAGGCCTGGCTCGCACCCGAGGCGGTGCTGGCGTAGCATCTGCGCCGTCTCGCGGCCGGGCCTTGCGGGTTCTGTCCTGGATCGAATAGACGCCGCCCATCCTGTCCCGATCGACAAGGTCGACGCTCGCGCCCGACCCCGCGCCGAATCGTGGCACTGCCCGCGACACGGGACGTTCCGGACCGTTGTCCGTCACGTAAACCGGAGGCGCCGGATACTCCTTGAATCGGGGGCCGTACAGCGGCGTCCGGCGCACGACGCGGGTGCTCGGGTAGTCGTAGTAGCGGCGGTAACGCGGGCCGTACCAGTCCCAGTTGTCGTAGCCCGAGTACCAGCCCCAACCGCTTCCCGGCCACCCGTAGTGGTAGTCGCCCCAGAAGGGAGAAAACGCATACCAGTGGGAGCGCACATAGCGCCGCGATGGCCAGCCGAGGAAACCGGCGCGCCTCAGGTCGTGCCAGCCGTAGCCGGGACCCCAGAAGGGATCGAACGCCTGGCAACCGTAGTACGGGTCGTACCAGAAGTCGTCCCAGCAATGCGCTGACGGTGTGTGGAAGGGGCGGTAGATGCCGTAGGGATCGTGCGCGTAGCCGCTGCCCAACCCCAGCGAGACCCCCAGTGAAGCTCCCCAGCCTCCCACGCTGAATCCGAAGCCTGTATGGGCGCGCAGCCCCAGGCCGCCCCCTGTGTACATGGAGACGTGGTCCGCGACCTGAGCGGTTCCGGTCGCCGGTGCGGCCAGAGCCGCGGCGATGATCAGACTTACATGGGCCCTTTTCATATTCAACCTCCGAATGCGAGTGCAGACGGTGGGATGCTCATGCATTCATCGTGCCAGCTTTGTCAACGGGGGTCAACCGCGCTGTTTGCCCGGCAGAGATCCATATCCGCTTCCGCGCCGTCACCCAACCGTGTCCACGCCGCGGGACACCCATGCCCCCGGGCGGGGACAGGAAGTCCGTCACCCACCGGCGGCAGCGGCCCGGGGCGAGCCGTAGTCACGACATCCAGCGGAGTACGGCGTACAGGGCGAACAGCAGGACGAAGGGGCTGATCGTCAGGATCACCCTGGCCGCCACCGACCCTCGGCCTGCAGGCTCTTTTCCGCTCTTGTCCACGTTGGTCCTCCGGCCTTGGCAGACCCCGAAGGTCCGCCCGGCTTGCCGGCCGCGCAAGGGACCCGGGACTCCCGATCAGGCACGGGGCCCTTGCCAAGTGCGCCCACGGTATGGATCTTGATTGAGCAGCGTCGTATTTGAATCCAGGCACTTGTTGCCCGTGACGACGCGTTTTTGGACCGCTGGCGGTCCGTGGCAGAGTTCCTGCCGATGCCGAGATGGGTGAATTCGCTCACTCTCGGTCCTGTTTCAGGGTGTGTTCCGTGGCAAGGCACGGAGTCCCCGGTGCTACTGTTCGTCGAAGAAGTAGCGTGAAGCCCGCAAGGGCCGGGCATCGCTTCCGGAAGGTGTGACAATCGTGACCGATCAAGAGATCCCCGCATCCGGGGAAAACGAGGCCGCAACTGCGTCGGCCGGCAACCAAACCGTAACACGGGCGCCAGAAGCACAAAAGGCTTCCGCGGCACCGGAGTCCGAAGCGCCAGCGCCGGACTCGTCTGCCCAGGCAGCGCCCCCGGCAAAGCCAAAGCGAGGGCGGCGGGGTCGCTCGCGCGGACCGCGCAAGCAGGGACCTCATCCGAATCTCAGCGACAAGAACCGTGAGCCGGGCGAGACTCTCGGCATCCTCGAGGTCCTCGGGAGCGGGTCGGGCTTCATCCGCAGGCCGGATTCCGGGTACGTGCCCGGGAAGGACGACATCTATGTCGGATCGCGCCTCATCCACCGTTTCGGCCTTCGCACCGGCGATGAGCTGGCGGGGATCGTTGGAAGGAGGCCGCGCAACGGAAAGAGCCCGCCGCTGCGCTACCTCGACCTGGTCAATGGGGCGCCGCCCGACGGCGCGGCGAGCCGGCCCGACTTCAACCGATTGAGCGCGCTCCACCCTCGCCACCAGCTCAAGCTGGAGTGCGGAAGGGAGTTCGGCGGCGAACCCGACCTGACCAATCGCGTGATCGACCTCTTCTGCCCTCTGGGCAAGGGACAGCGCGCCATGATCGTGGCACCCGCCAAGGCGGGGAAGACCACCATCCTGCAGGCGATTGCCGAGGGGGTATCCAAGAATCACCCGGAGTGCGAGTTGTTGGTCCTCCTGGTTGACGAGCGGCCGGAGGAGGTCACCGAGATGGAGGCCGCCGGTTTCGGCGAGGTTATCGCGTCGACCTTCGACCTGACGGCTGAACGCCACTGCCAGGTGGCCGAGATGACGCTGGCGCGGTGCCGCCGGCGGGTCGAAGCCGGCCGCCACGTCGTCATCATCCTCGATTCGATCACGCGGCTCGCACGCGCGCACAACACGGTGGAGGAGGGCAGCGGACGGACGCTGTCCGGAGGCCTGGATGCGAGTTCGCTCGAGAAACCGAAGCGTTTCCTGGGCAGCGCACGCCTCATCAAGGAGGAGCAGGGCGGAGGATCGCTGACCATCATCGCCACGGCGCTCGTGGACACCGGATCGCGCATGGATCAGGTGATCTTCGAGGAGTTCAAGGGCACGGGGAACAGCGAACTCGTCCTCAGCCGCGAACTGGCGGACCGGCGAATCTATCCCGCGATCGACATCAAGGCTTCCGCGACGCGGAAGGAGGAGCTTCTGCTCTCGCCGGAGGCGCTGAGGCTGTCGCGTGCGATGCGGCGCCAGCTCTCCGATTCCATGCCGGCACAGGCCATGGACGAGCTGCAGCGCGTGATGCGCCAGACGCGCTCCAACGACGAGTTGATCAGGCTCGCCCTCGAGAGGTTGTAGGAAGACTCATCGGCGCCGCGCGGGCGGCGCGGCACGGGGAGTCCGTGGCTGAATCCGCGCGAGCACCGAGACCGACGAGGCGCCGGGCCGGCAAGGCGCGACGAGAGGGGAATAGCACCGCTATTCGCCCGAGGAGCAACGCAGAGCGTAGCGGTCCGGCCCGGATGCATCGCCGGTCGAATGCCGTGGGGATTCTGTCCGCGGGCTCCTATCGGCCCGACTCGGCCTGTTCCTTCAGCCGGGCCAGGCTTTCCTCCAACTGCATTCCCTGGGACTCCTCCATACCCAGAGCGGTCCAGCCCAGCAACGGGTTCCAGCCCAGATCAGCGCGCTCGGTCCAGGTGACGCGCGAAGTGGTCCCCTGTGATTCGATGGCAAAGCTCCCCTCGAAGCGGATGGCGCCCCCCTCGACTTCAACCACGTAGCTCACCGCCGAAGGAGGAGTTGACGCGACGATGGTGAGCGAGCCCGATCCCAGTTGGGGATCATCCCAGACGCGGCGGGCCCCCGTGCCTCTGCGCGGTCCCTCCAGTCGCGAATCGAGGTCGGCCCAGGGGGTCCAGGTGTCCCAGGCCTCCAGGTCGTCGACAAGAGTGAAGACGTGCTCGGGGGGGGCGGTGATCGGGACGGAACGCGTGACCTCGATGGATCCGGGAAGCAGGATTCCGACGGTCACGAAACAGCCCATGAGCAACGCGAGGATCGCCGCGGCGACGGCTCCCTTGCGGGCAACGCCGGAGGGCAGTTTGCCGATTCTGAATGCGGGCACTCGCGAGTCTCCTCAGTGGTTGCGGAACAGGAAGGAAGATGGGGTTGGAGGCGTCGCGGTCAACCGGGACCGGCCGGCTCGTGGACAAAAGAGCGGGGCGCCTCCGCAGAGACGCCCCGCCGGCTGATGCTGCATCCCCCCGGGGGGATCGAGTCGAACTACTGCGGGCTTGCCGCACTCCATCTCGAGCGCAGGTGCATCCGCTCATCGTCGGGCAGCAGTGGTGAGTTGGAGAGGAGCCGAGCCTTGTCGATCAGGGCCAGGGCCCACTCGTCGTATCCGCGGTTGTGCGCCACCCAGGCGCCGTCCGCGAACGCGTTTGCCGCCACGACCAGGTCGCCCATGGCCAGAGCGCGGTTTCCCGCGGACTCGAAGTCACGCACCGACTGACGCTTGTTGCCCTCGTAAAACGAAAGCCGCGCGGCGTAGATCAAGTCCTCGGTGGCGGTCGGGTCGCCCGCCGGACGAAGTTCCGCGGCGCGCCGGAAGAGGGCGGCCGCGCGATCCCACTCTTTCAGGTTTGCCAGGCGAGCCATGGCGTCCATTTCGATCGCCTCGATCTCGACGGCTGTCGCGTCGGCTGTGACTTGCGCCGACAGGCTGGTGGCGCTTGTCGCGACAAGGAGCGCCGCCGCGGCGGCGTTGATGCTTCCAATCTTCTTCATGATATCGTCCTCCCCCCAAGGGGTGTCAGGTTGGGTTGCGTGCTTTTCGGTGCTGCCGAGGGGTCGCCCGCGGACGGGCCGACTGGCAGAATGACGGCTGCGCCGATTCGCACGTGGTCACATACCGCGGTTCGCGCGAGAATGTTTCAGGGTTCCCGAAAGGGACGACTACCCGAAGAAAGTGCGCAGTCGGGCGACGGCTCGGCGCAGGGTCTCTCCCTGCTTGCAGAAGGCGAACCGAACCAGCTTGTCGCCGTCTTCGCGCCGGTTGTAGAAGGAGGATCCCGGGACAGGCGCCACCCCGCATTCGCTCGCCAGGAACTTGCTGAACGCGACGTCGTCCAGATCGCTCAGGTCGGAGAAGTCGGCCATGATGTAGTAGGCGCCCTCGGGGGGGCTGCAGCGGAATCCCGCGTCCCGGAGTCCTGCATACAGAATGTCGCGCCGCTCGAGGTACTCCCGGGCCATTCCCGCGTAGTAGTCGCGCCCGAGGCTCTCCATCCCGGCCGCACATGCGGCCTGCAGCGGGGCGGGCGCACCCACGGTGAGAAAATCGTGCACCTTGCGGATGGCCGACGTGAGCTCGGGAGGCGCGATGATGGTGCCGATGCGCCATCCCGTGATGCTGAAGGTCTTGGAAAGCCCCGAAATCACGATGGTCCGCTCCCTCATTCCCGGGATCATCGCCATGGGGACGTGCTCGCCCTCGTAGATGATGTGCTCGTAGATCTCGTCCGTGATCGCGAGGATATCATGCTCCATGCAGATCTCCGCCACCGCGTTCATCTCGTCGTGGTCGAAGACGCGCCCGGAGGGGTTGTTGGGAGTATTGACGACGATGGCTCGTGTCCGGCTGGTGATCAGGCTGTGCAGTTCCCCCGCGTCGAGCCGAAACCGGGGAGCCTTCAGGGACAGGAAGACGGGGGCCGCGTCGCACAGCACCGCATCGGGGCTGTAGTTCTCGTAGAATGGCTCCATGACGACGACCTCTTCGCCAGGGTCCACGCACGCCAGCATCACGGCCGCCATCGCCTCGGTGGCGCCGCAGGTGACGGTGATCTCCGCATCGGGGTCGACCGTCATGCCGTACCAGTCACTGTATTTCCTTACAAGTGCGTCGCGAAGCGCGGTTGTGCCCCAGGTGATCGCGTACTGGTTTACGTCGGCCTGGATCGCCTGGCACGCAGCGTCCTTGAGGAGTTGCGGGGCAGAGAAATCGGGGAAGCCCTGCGCGAGATTGATGGCGTCGAATCGACGCGCGACTCGGGTCATCTCGCGGATGACCGACTCGGTGAAGGTGTGGGTACGAATGGCCGTGCGGAGGCTCATGGGCACGATCCTACCCAGAATTCACGCGGCCGGCAAGCTGTGTAACAATCTCCGGAACGCTTGACGCCATGCGGGTTTATGTGGAGGTTTCGTACAGAAACCACTTGAAAAGCCGAGCCGGGTGATGGCCCCGATCATGTTACCGACCTACCAAGAGGCGTTGGACCGTGTACTGGGATGCGCCGTTCTCATACATGGTGCCGAAAACCTGGCAGATCTGTCCGAACTCGATTTCAGGACCCTCGTGGAGGAGAGCGGATTTGCCGAGTTGGCCCGGTACATCAACTTCATTGAAGCCGCTGGCGCTCTTCGGACGGAAATCCAGATGGGAGCCGAGTTTGCGAGCGTCATGGAGTCGCTCGACCCTCGTCGGCAGGCGATCGCTCGCAAGCGCACCTACTCGTGGAAACCGGCCAAGCTGGCAGCCCTGGGCAACGATTTCGGGGTGAGTCGGGAGCGTGCGCGGCAACTGGAGGTGAGGCTGCGCCAGACCGTCGAAGCCCAGTGCTCGGATGTGGTACAGGAAGCGGCTCGCTGGTTGCGAAGTGCCGTCGGCATTGCCGCGTCGCCATCGAAGTTCCGCAGAGTTCTGGATCTCCTGATCGGCGATGCGCCCTCTCGGTGGATGCCCGCAGCCGAGGTCGCGGTAATGCGTGCAAGCGGGTACGAGTACCTGGACGGCGCGGTCGGGGACCGGGTGTTCCGCGATCAGATCGCCGAAGCGCGACGGTGTGCTCCCGACCTCACCAACGTTGCCGGAGTCGTCGACGAGGAGGCCCTCCGGAAAGCCATCGGTGCAGAGGCAACGCCCGAATGGGAGGCCCTGGCACGGAATGCCGGCCTTGTTCGTTTCGCGGGCCGCCTGGTGGTCCGCGACACACGCCGGGCGCGCGTCTTCCTGGCTCTGGATGCGGCGGGTGAGCCCTGCCGCAGGGAAATGATCGCCGAAAAAGCGAAGTTGAAAGACACTTCGTCTCTATCGAGTCTGCTTTCCTCCGATCCGCTGTTTGTGCGCTTCACCAAGGACAAATGGGGCCTTGCCCACTGGACCGATGAGCCCTATGTGGGAGTGGTGGAGGCCTTGGTCAAGCGGATCGAGGAGGGCGGCGGCTCGGCCAGGATCGACGAACTGATCGCGGAAATCCCAAAGCGGTTCGATGTTCTCCCGGCTACGGTGCGCAACTATCTGAGCACCCGGAAGTTTGCGATCGAGGGCAGCGAGGTGCGGATCGTGGACGATCCCGTCGCGCCTCCGCAAAGGCTGTCCGAGGCGCGGGATGTGGTATGGACCCCGGACGGAACTCCCGTGCTTTACTTCATGGTGGGCGAGCACCACCTGCGCGGGAACAGCCAGAAGGTTTCCGGTGCGGTCGCCCAGTACCTCGGAGTGGGGCTGGACCAGTCGGTGAAGATTCCCTTCGCCAACCCGTCCGGAGTCGACGACGCGTCGGTGATTTGGAGATCCTACGATCCCAATGGGCCGGAGGTGGGCCGTTTGCGCGAGGCGCTTCTCGAGAGCGGTGCTGAGCCCGGCGGCGAGGTGTACATCGTCCTGGGGCAGGATAGCCTGCAGATGCTGACGGACGGCTCGGACATGGAGAAAGAAAAACCCAGGATCTGATGAGGGAGGCGCTCGCCCTCCCGCATCATTCCGGGTCGGCCCGGTGGTGGATCCTCGCGCTTCTCGCGGTTGCCGAGTTGCTCGGCATGTCGCTCTGGTTTACCGCGACGGCCGTCTCCGACGATCTGGGGGCGCGTTGGGGGCTTTCGGCAGCGTCCGCCGGGTGGCTTTCGACCGCCGTCAATCTGGGATTCGTGGCGGGCACGGCCGTGGCCGCTCTGCTAAACCTCGCCGATATCGTTCGGTCGAGGGTCTACTTTGCCGCCGCGGCGGTCCTGGCTGCCCTGGCGAATGCAGGCGTGCTCCTCGCACCGGGGTTCGGAGAAGCGGTCGCGCTTCGGTTCGCCACGGGTTTCCTGCTGGCGGGCGTCTACCCCCCGGCAATGAAGATGGCCGCCACCTGGTTCCGCTCGGCTCGCGGGCTGGCGATCGGGACCATCGTAGCCGCGCTGACGGTCGGCAAGGCGATGCCCTACCTGCTCAAGGCGCTCCCCGACGCGGGAACGGAGGAGGTGGTGCTGGGGGCGTCAGCGGGTGCCCTGATCGCGGCGGCTCTGGTGGCCGTCTTCTATCGGGACGGCCCATACCCATTCCGTCGCGGGCCGTTCTCGTGGGGTCTTGTCGCGAAGGTGGTTCGGCACCGGGAGACACGCCTCGCCACTGCCGGGTATCTGGGCCACATGTGGGAGCTGTACGCCATGTGGGCGTGGGTGCCGGCCTTCCTGGCCGCGTCGAGCGAGGCGGCGGGGCAGGGGGCGGGGTGGGTGGAACTGGCCAGCTTCGGAGCGTTGGCGGCCGGTGGCCTTGGGTGCGTGTGGGGAGGCTGGGCCGCGGATCGGATCGGGCGCGAGAGGGTGGTCAATCAGGCCATGGCGGCCAGCGGGCTGTGCTGCCTCGTGATCGGCCTGCTATTCGGGAAGGTGTTCGTGCTGGTCGTTGCGGTAACGCTTGTGTGGGGCTTCTTCGTCGTGGCCGATTCCGCGCAGTTCAGCGCTCTGGTGACCGAGTTCGCGCCGCCCGAAGCCGCCGGCACGGCGCTGACCCTGCAGACGTGCGCGGGCTTCCTGCTGGCCTCAGTGACCGTTCAGGCCATGCCTGCCATTGTCGGCGCCGTTGGCTGGCGCTGGGCCTTCGCCGTGCTGTCGGCGGGACCGGCCGCAGGTATCTTCGCGATCAACCGCCTGCGGCGCGGGCGCGCCGAATCAGGATGACCCCCCAGGTGAGGATGGGGGCGACAAAGACCGCCAGGTAGCCGTAGGCGAGGGTGCCGTAGCCCCGCGCGATCAGCGGAGTCAGACCGAACTGGGAGATCAAGGCCCCCAGCGCCAGGATGCCCACCGCGGTCAGCGCGCGTGTTCGAGCCGGAAATTCCCTCTTCCGGTCGCTGTATGCGTGCGCGATCCGCTCGTTGACCGAGTGGATCATCCCGGCCCCGGTCTCTACCAGCGTCCCGAACAGCATCACCTGGAAGACGATCTGGAAGGTGCGCGATCCCAGCAGCTCGAGCATGTGGTTCACGGGTACCTCCTCGCCGACGATCCCGGGGTACTGGCCGGCGATGGCCACAAAGAAGAGGAATGCCGGCAACATCGCCAGGGGGCCCGTGAGGAGTCCCGAGACGAAGGTGTCTCTCCGGCTTCGGTGGTGCCGGATCGCAATCAGCACTGCCGGGAGGACAGCGAGATTGTAGCCCGCGTATTTGAAGCCGCCGAGGACCCAGCTTCCCTCGATGGTTCCCGATGTAAGAGAGGCCTGGATCTGCGGCCCGAAGCGTGTGACGCACAGGAAGAAGAAGATCAGATAGACCAGATACAGGACTCCGGACCAGCCTGCAAAGGCGCGCTCGATGGTCCTGTTGCCGCCAAAGACCAGGAGTCCGACCAGAGCCATGATGCCGATGACGCCGACCAGATAGGGGAAGCCGAACGTCTCCTGAAGGATCGTTCCGGCGGCTGCCGCGATCACCGCCATGACGATCATCATGAGGGCGATGTAGAGGATTTCGAACGCGACCCAGAAGCGGCCGAGCAGCCGCTGAAAGAAGCTTCGATAGTCGAAAGCGCCGAAGACCCGCGCGAACTCGTAGCTGACGATGCACACCGCGCTCCAGATCACCGTGGCCAACGCCATGGCCAGGAGTCCCCCCAGGGGGCCGTGCGAAAGGAAGTATTCGGCCAGTTCGCGACCGGTCCCGTACCCTCCGGCGATCACCACCGACTGGAATATGAATCCGGGCAACAGGTAACGGCGCAGAATATCCACCCGGCAGCCTCCTTGGATGTAAATCGATCGGGGCGTGAACTTGGCGCTAGCGGCGTCCTTCCGCCACTCCCTTCGGGGCGACCGCCGCTTCCGCTCCGGCCAGTCCCCAGTCCACGAGCAGCGCGAGGACGGCGGCCGGCACGGCGCCCGAGAGGATCATTACGGGATCCGACAGGCTGAGCCCGGCCACGATCGGATCGCCCAGACCACCGGCGCCGATGAAGGCGGCAAGGGTCGCGGTTCCGACGTTGATGACTGCCGCCGTGCGAATCCCGGCCATGATCACCGGTGCGGCGAGAGGAAGGCGGACGCGGCGCAGCAACTGCCCCTCCGTCATCCCCAGGGCGCGGCCCGCCGCCACCGCCTCCGGCGCCGCCTCGATAATCCCCGTATAGGCATTGCGGAGGATCGGCAGGAGCGAGTACAGGAAGAGTGCCATCACGGCGGGGGCGACCCCGATTCCGAACAGGGGGATCATGAAGGCCAGGAGGGCGATTCCGGGGATCGTCTGCAGAAGGCCCGCGACCCGGATGGCGGTTCCGGCGATCGCCCGGCGCCTTTCCAGCGCCACTCCCACGGGGAGGGCCACGAATATCGCCGCGCTCAATGAGGCGATTACCATGAGGAGGTGCCGGAAGACCTGGCGGACGAGTTCGATCCGGTTGGTCCACATGTAGCGCGGCAGCGCGGCCAGCGCAGACCTGTTCCCGTCACGGGTGCGCAACGATGGCGTTTGGGCGACCGCTTCGCCGAACTCCGTGGAATCGCCTTCGACCGCCGAGGCGCCGGGCCGGGTTGAATCCGTCGGGGTGATCGTGCGGCCCTGCCTCGCCGCATTCGCCCACGCCGGTACCTCCACGCCCAGACCGACTGCCCCCAGGAGCTCCGCCGCGACATCGGGTATGGGTCTGCCCTGGACTTCGATCTGCTCGTTGGCCCTCCGCACCAGGTCGACATCCATTCGGCCCGCCAGGCTGGTCAGCGCCAGGACCGCGTCGGGGCGGCTCGCGTAGAAGTCCCCGCTGACCAGGGGCGTCGCGTCGTACGGAGGGAAGAACCCGCGGTCATCCACGAGCACTGTGAGGTCGTAGCGCGCGATGGCTCCATCGGTGGAGTACGCGTCGATCACGTCGACCGCCCCCTCGGCAAGCGCCTGGTACTTGACGGCCTGAAGGAGACTGTGCGTCTCGCGAAAGTGCATGTCGTACGCGCTGGCGAGACCGGAAAGCCCGTCGGGACGCCCCATGAAGTCGGGTGAGAAGCCTCCAGTGAGTTCGGGGGCGATCCTCGCGAGCCCCGTAAGCGTGGTCACGCCCAGGGAGTCGGCGTGCGCGCGCCGCATGGCGATCGCGTAGTCGTTCTCGAATCCCAGCGGCGGCAGCCAGCGTACCCGCCAACGCGCCCGGAAGATGTCGCTGACGCGCGCGAAAACGTCCGCTGCGTCACCACGCAACTCCTGGTTGCCGACTGCTGCGAGGCCGGTCCCGGTGTACTCCGGGTAGACGTCGATGTCGCCGCGTATCAGCGCCTGCAGGACGATGTCGGTCGCCCCGAGCCCCGGACGCCGATCGACCCGGAAACCGTGCGCCTCAAGCAGTTGGGCGAAGGTCTCGGCGAGCAGATACGACTCGGCAAAGGGTTTGGAGGCGATTACGATGGGATCGGGATCCTGGTTTTCCTGAAGGGTGGGGAGGACCGTCACACCCGGGGCCGCGCCCAGGCACGCAAGCAGGAGCGGGATACAGGCGTTCACGTAGACAGTCCCCCGTTCGATACGCCCGACTTCTCCAAAAGTTCGGCCGCGTAGCCCGTGGCAGTGGCGATCAGGTCACCGGCGGGGACGTTGAGAACGATTCTGCCCGAATTCATGACCGCGATATGGGTGGCCACCCGAAGCGCCTCGGCCACGTCATGCGTGACGAACACCGCCGTCACGCCGGCCGATTCGCGCAGCTCGACGAAGGTGCGCTGCGCCCCGGTGCGGGTGATCGCATCCAGTGCGCCGAAGGGCTCGTCCATGAGCAGAATGTCCGGACGCGCTGCCATCGCCCGGGCAATCGCCACACGTTGGCGTTGGCCTCCCGAAAGCTCGCGCGGATAGCGGTTGCCGAAGATTCCCGGGTCCAGGCCCGCGTCCTCCAGCGCCTGTCGACCACTGTCGAGAGCGTCGGGGCGGCCCTGCAGGCCCGGTACCAGCGAGGCGTTGGCCAGACAGGTCCAGTGCGGGATGAGCCCTCCATCCTGCTGGACGTACCCGATGGAACGGCGCAGTTCCACCGGGTCGAGAGCGTCGACCGGCTCGCCGCGCACGAGGACGCGGCCTCGATCCAGCTCGGTGAGCCGGTTGATCGTGCGCAGCAGCGTGGTCTTGCCGGATCCGCTTCCTCCTACCAGCGCCACGCACTCCCCCGTCGCCACTTCGAGCGATGCGCCATCGAGCGCGAGCGTCGCACCGTAGCGCTTTTCGGCCCCTTCGATCCGGATCAGGGCCACGGGGCGCCGTCCCGAAGTGCCCGCGTCATCACCTCCGGATCCACGTTGCCCCCGGTGAGGACCACGACCACGCTCTCCCCCGCCACGACAGGAATGCGTCCGAACATGAGGGCCGCCACAGCCGCTGCCCCGGAGGGCTCCACCACCAGCTTGGCCCGGGTCATGAGGAGGCGCATGGCCGCGAGGATTTCGTCGTCGCTGACCAGCACGACATCCTCTACGAAGCGATCCACGTACCGGTAGTTGAGTTCGCCGGCCATGGGCGGCGCGAGTCCGTCGGCGATCGTCGCCACGCTTTCAAGGTGCGCTGCCCGTCCTTCGTCGAGGCTGCGGCGCATGGCGGAGGCACCCTCGGGCTCTACTCCGAATACCCGCATCCGGCCCTCTTCGGTCAGCCTGCCGGCAGCGGCCAGCGCGCCCGCGATTCCCGCGATCTGCCCACCTCCCCCGATCGGGACCACCACCGTTGCCGGTTGCACGAGGTCCTCGGCGATCTCGAGGGCCGTGGATCCGTGGCCCGCGATCACTTCGGAAGCGTCGAAGGGGTGCAGAAACACTAGTCCATCGGCAGCGGCTCGCCGGCGGGCTTCAGCGAAGGCCTCTGCCGCGTCACCGTGGAGCACGACCTGGGCACCGTAGCCGCGCGCGGCGTCCACTTTGGTTCGTGAGGCCCGTTCGGGCATGACCACGACCGATTTCGCACCGATACGTCTGGCTGCCCAGGCCACGGCCTGCGCGTGGTTCCCCGCGGATATGGTGATCACCCCTCGCGCGCACTCGGCCGCGCTCAGTGACGCGATCGCGTTGAGCGCCCCCCGGACCTTGAAGGACCCGGTCTTCTGCAGGTTTTCGCATTTCAGCCACGCCAGCGTTCGCGTGGGTGCCCCCAGCGTTCTGAACGACAGGAGCGGCGTACGGTGGATGTGGGGGGCCACCTTCCGTCGCGCGACCGCAAAATCCTCACGCGCAAGCCATCTCATCTCGTTGTCTGCACTGTTTTTCCGTCCTGTGAGCCCGATCGCGCCATCGGTTCCGGATCGTCGGGGCCCGGTGTTGCGTATCCACCCTGCAAAGGGTCAATTTGGGCGGGTGACACTGTAACCGGTCGGAGGCGGGTCGGCTCCGGGCGGCCACTTTTCATGGCGAGGATGGTGTGAAATGGAATCGAGATCAAGGTTTTTCGTCATTTTGTGGTTCGCTGTCGTTGCGGTGATCGCGCCCGCCCCGGCGCAGGCGCAACAGGGTACAATCGGCGGTCAGGTTACGGACGCCGAGACGGGCGCACCACTCTCCGGAGCCGCCGTTGAGGCGCTCGGCGGGGGTGGACCTCAGCCTACGAACGACGACGGCCGATTCACGCTCTCCGTCGGTGCCGGCTCCCACTCGGTGGTGGTGAGTCTCATCGGATACGAGACAACCCGTGTTGATGGCGTCGATGTCGCGGCGGGCGCGACGACGGACATCACCATTGTCCTTCGTTCGCAGGCCCTGCTCCTCAACCCCATCGTCGTCACCGCGTCGCGTCGCCAGGAAAAGGCGCTCGACGCTCCAGCATCGATTACCACGGTTTCCGCGGCGGAGGTCGCCCGAAGGGCAGCGACCTCGGTGGCCGACCATGTCCGCACGGTGACAGGAATCGACGCGGCCCAGACCGGACTCGGCTCGGGGACTCTGGTGGCCCGGGGCTTCAACAACGTCTTTTCCGGTTCGTTGCTGACCATCATCGACAACAGGTATGCGCGGATCCCGTCCCTGCGGTTCAACGCATATTCGATGTTCCCCACCAACGACCTCGACATTGACCGAATCGAAGTGTCTCTGGGACCTGGCGCGGCCCTCTACGGCCCCAACGCAGCCAATGGCGTCATGCACATCATCACGCCCTCGCCGATCGACCGGCAGGGGACATCCGTTTCCCTTGCCGGAGGGGAACGCTCGTACTTCCATGGGCAGTTCCGAACCGCCGTTGCGGCTTCCGAGGGTTTCGGGTTCAAGATCTCCGGACAGTACTCGCGGGGTACGGACTGGCCCTATGAAGATCCGTTCGAGGTGGTCGCCCGGGACAACACTGCCGAGCGCTACAGCGTCGACGCAAGGATGGACTTCCGGTTCGCCGGCGACGGAGAGCTGGTGCTCAACGGGGGAACCTCGACCACTGCCGGTGGGGTGGAGATGACGGGGATCGGTGCCTTCCAGGTCAAGAACTGGGGGTACAATTACCTCCAGTCGCGATTCTCCAAGGGCAGGCTCTTCGCCCAGGCTTTCCTCAACATGACCGACTCGGGATCCGATCCCAGTGGCTCCTCCCAGGAAGGGACCTTCGGCCTGCGTACGGGGGCAGCCGTCGTGGACCAATCCCAAACGATGGCTCTGCAGTTCCAGTACGGCTTCGACCTCGGCTCGGTGCAGAGCTTCACCTACGGGGTCGACTGGCAGCGGACGGAGCCGCGGAGCGGGGGCACGATCTTTGGCCGGAACGAGGACGACGACCTCATCACCGAAGTCGGGGCCTATCTGCACTCCGAGACCGCCCTGGGGGACAAGGTGGACCTGGTTGCCGCGATTCGTCTGGACGACCACAACCGACTCACAGACGCCAACATCTCGCCGCGGGCAGCGCTGGTGCTGAAGCCGACGGAGAACCAGAACTTCCGGTTCACCTTCAACCGGGCCTTCGCGACGCCGACGTCCACCAACCTCTTCCTGGACATCATCGCCGCGCGCCTTCCCGGACTGCCGCAGGGGATCAACTACAACATCCGTGCGCTGGGGGTGCCCTCCGGCGGCTTCACCTTCTCTGCACAGTGCCCCGGCGGACACATGGGGTACTGCATGCGCTCGCCCTTCGCCCCGGGACAGCTTCCCGCCAACGCGCTGGCGTTCTGGGATGGGCTTCTGCAACTCCTCCCGAGTATCGATCCCAGGTTGTCGCTGATCCTCGACTTCCTGAGAATGCCGGGGGCGCTCCCGGGCGACCCCGAGATCGGCACCGTGTTCCGGAGGCTCGACCAGGCCGCGGCCACGACGGGGGGCGACCCGTTCCCGCTCGACAACATGGGCGTCAGCGACATCACCGACCTCACCTCGACCATCAACAACACCTTCGAGGTGGGCTACAAGGGCTTGATTGGCGACAGGGTCCTGCTGTCCGCCGACGCATACTACGCACGCGTCGAGAATTTCGTTGGGCCGCTGCGCATCATCACGCCCAACGTCTTCTTCGATCCGGTCAGCCTCGGGGCATTTGTTACCGGCCGCCTGACGCCGCTCATCCAGGCGGGGCTGCTTTCGGCTGCGGATGTGACGACCATCGTCACGACGGCAGCCGCGCTGCCGCTCGGGACGCTTGTCCCCGATCAGGTCGACAACGGCGACCTCCTCGTCACCTACCGGAATTTCGGGGAAGTCGACTTCGTGGGCTTCGACCTGGCCGCCGAGATTCTGGCGTCCGACCGGGTGAGTATCAGCGGCAGCTACTCCCACCAGAGCGATGAGTGCTTCGACTTCAACGAAGACGGCAACTGCACGAGCAGCGATGACATTGCGCTGAACGCGCCCAGTCACAAGGGGTCCCTTGGTTTCGTATTCGACGACCAGGCGTCGGGATTCACGGCGCAGGGGCGCGTCCGGGTCACCGACGGGTTTCCCATGAACTCGGGTGTGTACATCGGCTCCGTCGACGGGTATTCGGTGATCGACGCCTCGATCGGCTACCGCCTGCCGTTCCAGCCGAACACCCACATTTCGCTGACCGCAAACAACGTCCTCGACAACCTGCACCGCGAGTTCGTGGGAGCTCCGGAGATCGGCAGGCTGCTGCTCTTCCGGGTGCGGTACGATTTCTAACGGTCGACCGGCGGACCCGGAAAGCGAGCGGAAGTTGAGGCGCGCGCCGCCCCGGGCCAGGGGTTGAGCGCGTGGCTACCGGGGGAAAGCGATCTCGGCAGACCGCCATCCTGAGGGTCATCAAGGAGCGCCGCGTGCCGCATCAGGAAGGGCTCCGGCAGTTGCTTGCGGAGGCCGGCTTTCCGGTCACGCAACCTACGCTGTCCAGGGACATCCGCGATCTGCGCCTGGTCAAGGTCACCGGAACCGGCGGGAAGCCGCACTACACGTTGCCCGAGGAATGGGATCACGTTCCACCGCTCGATTCGGTGCTCCCCACTCTGTTCGTTTCCGCCGAGGCGGTGGGGAATATGGTGGTCGTGCGAACGCTCAGCGGAGGTGCACAGGCGGTGGCGTCGGGAATCGACTGGGAGGAGTATGACGGATTGGCCGGCACCATCGCCGGCGACGACACCGTCCTGATCATTCTCCGGAATGGCGGAGCTGCCAGGTCCGTGGCGGAAGAACTCGGGAAGCTGGCTGGCCGCAAGTAGAGTGAATAATCTTGCGTATTCAATGCATGATTAGTTATTCTTAGGGATACCAACGGACTGAGTTCCGGCCGGCGACAGGTTGGCGGGTCCGGAGCGCGCGGTTGCACCGTACGACCTTGGCGGGAGACGTACGAACCGGGTGTTTCGGCCCGCCATCTCGTCGCCGATCGCGACTGAAAGAGGGAAAGTGACTGGAAGATGAAGATCGTACTTGGCTACTCGGGAGGACTCGACACCTCGGTCATCGTGACGTGGCTGCGCGAAAACTACGGGGCCGACGTCATTTGCATGGCCGCCGACGTGGGACAGCGCGGCGGGGTCGAACAGCTCGGGAGCAAGGCGTTTGCCACGGGGGCGTCGGCTTTTTTCGGCGAGGACCTCAGAGAGGAATTCGTTAACGACTACGTCCTCCCCGTTTTGCGAGCGGGTGCCGTCTACAGCCGGAAGTACCTGCTCGGTACGGCGATGGCCCGGCCCGTGATCTCGCGCAGAATGGTCGAGGTGGCCCGCAGGACCGGGGCCGATGCGCTTGCGCACGGCTGCACGGGGAAGGGAAACGACCAACTGCGCTTCGAAGTTTCCTTTGCCGCCCTGGCGCCCGATCTGCGGGTGATCGCCCCCTGGCGGGAATGGGACATCACATCGCGCGAAGACGCCGTCGCCTACGCCCATGCGCGCGGGATCTCATTGGATGGCATCGACCTGGACAAGCTGTACTCCCGGGACGAGAACCTCTGGCACATCAGTCACGAGGGTGGGCCGCTGGAGGACCCGGCGAACGCGCCCGGACCCGATGTGTTCGTCTGGACGACGGACCCCAGCGACGCACCAGACACGCCTTACGAGCTCGAGTTGGGGTTCGAGGCAGGCGTGCCGGTCACCATCGATGGACGCGCGCTGTCGCCCCTGGCGCTGCTCACCGAGCTGAACGACGTGGGGTCGGCGCACGGCGTGGGCCGCGCCGACGTGATCGAGGATCGAGTCGTGGGGATCAAGTCCCGCGGCGTCTACGAGACCCCGGGCGGCACGATTCTGCTCACCGCGCTGCAGGAGCTCGAGCAGTTGGTGCTTTCGCGCCGCTGTCTGGCTTTGAAGGACCAGATGGCGCCCAGGTACGCCGATCTGGTCTACGAGGGCCGGTGGTGGACGCCCGAGCGCGAGGCGCTGGACGCCATGGTCGATTCGATGATGACCGCCGTGACCGGCACCGTGCGACTTCGGCTCTTCAAGGGCCAGGCGTCGGTGCTGTCGCGGAAGGCTCCGGCATCGCTCTACGACCTCGACCTCGCTTCCTTCGGCGCCAGCGAGGGCTATGCGCACGCCGATTCCTCGGGCTTCCTGAAGCTGTTCAACCTGCCTCAGCGCGCCCTGGCGGCGCAGCGCAGTCTCATGGCGCCCAAGACTCCTGCCCCCCGGCCGCCGCTCGCCCGGGTAACAGCCTCCTCCACCGACTGACCCAACGGGACCCCGCGCACAATGCGATCTGCCGACGGCGGGTCGGGTCACGCTCTCTGGGGAGGCCGCTTCGACGGCGGCCTGTCCGGCGAGATGGAGGCGTTGAACCGGTCTCTCGATGTGGACTGGCGTCTGTGGCGTCACGATATCCGGGGAAGCCGCGCTTGGGCTCGCGGGCTCGCGAGGGCGGGCATCCTTTCGGGTTCCGAAGCGGCCGAGATCGACCGGGGGCTCGCCGAAGTTGCGGCCCAATTGGAGAAGGAACCCGGTCCGGCCCGCTTCGCCGACGAGGATGTTCACACCCTGGTGGAGAGGCTTCTCACCGAGAGAATCGGTCCGGCAGGCGGCAAGCTCCATACGGGACGCTCGCGCAACGACCAGGTGGCCACCGACTTCCGCCTCTGGGGCAAGGACGCGATCCGGGAGATGCGGCACAGCCTCGCCTCGCTGGTCGCCGCTCTTGCTGCCAAGGCCCGCGAAACCACGGACATCGTGATGCCGGGGTTCACGCATCTTCAGCAGGCCCAGCCGGTGCCCGTAGCCCATTGGCTGCTCTCGCGGGCGTGGCCGCTCCTGCGTGACATCGAGGATCTGGGCGCGGTCTACCGCGAGTGCGACGTACTGCCCCTGGGTGCGGGAGCGATCGCCGGGTGCCCCTTCGCGATCGACCGCACGCAGCTCGCGGCCGACCTCGATTTCAGCCGCGTTTCCGAGAATTCGATGGACACCGTGTCCGACCGCGACTGGGCCGCGCGCCTGGTCTTCGGCGCGGCGATGGCCGGTGTGCACCTCTCGCAGCTGGCCGAAGATCTGGTCCTCTTTTCAACCAGCGAGTTCGGGTTCGTCAAGCTGGGCGACGGCTTCACCACCGGATCGTCCCTGATGCCCCAGAAGCGCAACCCGGACGTGGCCGAACTGACCCGCGGCAAGTCGGGACGCCTGGTCGGCAACGTGGTCGGGCTGCTCACCGTGCTGAAGGGGCTGCCGACCGGCTACAATCGCGACCTGCAGGAGGACAAGGAGGTCGTTTTCGACTCGGTGGACACCCTGGCGCTGGTCGTTCCCGCGATGACGGGTGCGGTGCTGGGCATGACCGTTGTCCGAGACCGAATCGAGGAGTCGCTGCGCGCCGAGATGCTTGCCACCGATCTTGCCGACCATCTCGTGCGACAGGGGGTCCCGTTCCGGGAGAGCCACCATATCGCGGGTGCGCTGGTCCGCACCGCGGAGGAGTCGGGCCGGGAGCTGAGTGCGCTGACGCTGGAGGAGATGAGGGCGGTCCACTCGGGCTTCACCGAAGAGGTGTTCAGGGTCTTCGATCCGGCTGCGTCAGTGGAGTCGCGCGCGGTTCGAGGAGGCACCGCGGCCAGCGCAGTCCAAGCTCAGCTCGACGCGCTGGCCGAGGCGCTGGAGCGGGCGTCGGGGGAGGTGTAACTGGTACGCGACCGCCCGTTACAGCGTCCGCCCGGCCGCCTCCACGAAGACCTCCAGATCCCGCATCAGTCCCGCAAAACCGTCGAAGGACAGCGACTGGTCCCCGTCCGACAGCGCGGTTTCGGGATCCGGATGCACCTCGACGATGAGGCCGTCCGCCCCGGCTGCCACGGCACCGAAGCTGAGCGGCGCGACCAGGTCCCTGCGCCCGCCCGCATGGGACGGATCCGCAATCACGGGAAGATGGGTCTCCTTCTTCAGCCAGGGGATCGCCGCGAGATCGAATGTGTTGCGCATCTCCCCGCCAAAGGTGCGGATTCCGCGCTCGCACAGGACGACCTGCATGTTCCCGCGGCTCATCACATACTCGGCGGCCAGCAACAGGTCCTTCAGGGTCGCCGACATGCCGCGCTTCAACAGCACGGGCCGCTGCAGCTGCCCGACCTCCCTGAGCAGGGAGAAGTTCTGCATGTTGCGGGTTCCGATCTGGAACATGTCCACGTATCCGGCGATCAGCTCCGCGTCCCTGGGGTCCATTACCTCGGTGACAACCGGAAGCCCCGTCTCTTCGCGCACCCGCGCCAGGATCTGCAGCCCCTCTTCCTTCAGACCGTCGAATGAATAGGGAGAAGTGCGGGGCTTGAAGGCGCCGCCGCGCAACAGCGCTGCACCATGGCTGGCTACGAAGCGCCCCGTCCGGGTCATCATCTCCTCGTTCTCGACGGAGCAGGGACCCGCCGCGACCAGACATTCCCTGCCCCCGAACGTGCGGTCTCCCACGGACACCCTGGTAGTCCTGTCGGCAGCGAAGTCCCGGGCGGCGAGCTTGTAGGGCCGCATGACCGGGTACACGGAATCGATCCCCGGAATCGAGAGCATCGACAGGTTGTTCAGGCGCGCCTCGTCGCCGATGCAGCCGATGATGGTGCGGGTCTCTCCGATCGAGATGTGCGTACGCAGCCCAAGGCTCTCGACGCGTTCGCGAATGTGGTCGAGCTCCTGTGCGGTGATGCCCTTCCTGGCGACAATGATCATGGCATTCGTTGTCCTGTGTGTCTGCGTCCCGCGCCTGCGGGAGGCATCGTGTTGTCGGGACGCAACTTGGGAAGATGGTGAATTCGGCCCGTTAGTAAAGCGTTCGGCGGGACGGCAAGGGTCTGGCGGGAGCCGCGGCTGGGCTCCGTTCACCCCGCTGCCCAACGTCGGCGACGGGGGGCGGGACGGGGCAACTGGTAACGACAGTCGCGTGGGCATAAGTTGTACCTCATGAAGAGCAAAGAAAACCCGGAGCCCTCTGAGAGCCCTTGGGACGATCCCGAGTTGAAGACCTAAAAGGCGAAGCCGGACGGGTGGCGTCCGGCGTCGTGTCCTCGGGTATGCGTCTTGGGCTGGGGACGGGCTCGACCATTGCTCACTTCCTGAGGCATCTCGCTGCCCGCATCGCGTGTGGCGATCTGGTCGATGTCGTGGGCGTTCCCACCTCGGTCCGTACCGAAGAGGCCGCCCGCAGGTTGGGAATCCCGCTGGGAACGCTCAGCGAACTCGCACCGCTCGATCTCACGGTGGACGGGGCCGACGAAGTGGACCCGGAGCTGAACCTGATCAAGGGACTGGGCGGCGCCCTGCTGCGCGAAAAGATGGTGGCGCAGGCGTCGGCCCGCTTTGTGGTGATCGTCGACGACGCCAAGCTCGTGAGCCGCCTCGGTGAGCGGGCTCCGGTGCCGGTTGAGGTCGTGACCTTCGAATGCGACAGCCATATTGCGTGGTTCGAGGCTTTGGGGGCCGATCCGAAGGTGAGAAGGGACGAAAACGGCGAAGTCTACCGTACCGACAACGGACATGTAATCGTGGACTGTCATTTCGTCAAGGGAATTGTCGATGCGGGGGACCTGGAGAGCCGGCTGGCCGGCCGCGCAGGGGTGGTGGAGTCGGGTCTTTTCCTGGACATGGCCGACGAGGTCGTGGTTGCCGGCGCCGGCGGCGTGCGTCGCGTGACGCGCGGAGGGAACTGACTTGATCAGGATCGCCCCATCCATCCTCAGTTGCCGCTTCGACCAACTCGGCGACGAGGTCCGCACCGTGGACCGGGCCGGCGCCGAATGGATACATGTGGATGTGATGGACGGGCACTTCGTCCCCAACATCACCATTGGCCCCCTCATCGCCGACGCCGTGCGGCGCGTGACCTCGCGGACGGTCGACGTGCATCTCATGATCGAGCGGCCCGAGCGATACGTCGCCGACTTCGCCGAGGCCGGGGCCGACTTCATTTCGGTGCACGCCGAGGCGACGGTGCACCTCCACCGCACCCTCCAGATGATCCGTGGCCTCGGAAAGGGCGCGGGTGTGGCGCTCAACCCCTCCACGCCCCTCTCGGCGATCGAGGATGTGATGGATGAGATCGACCTGCTGGTCATCATGTCGGTGAATCCCGGTTTCGGCGGGCAGGCGTTCATCCCCCGGTCGGTGGACAAGGTGGCGCGCGCCCGTGCGCTGATCGAGTCGCACCGCCCCGGGCGCATCGAGCTCGAGGTGGACGGCGGGGTCAGCGCGAAAACCGCGCCCTCTCTTGCCGCGGCGGGCGCCACCGTGCTCGTCGCGGGGTCGGCGGTCTTCGGTCACCCGGGTGGCCCGGGAGCGGGAGTCGACGCCATCCGGGAGGCCATCGACGGGATCTCGTGGTCGGCGGAAGCCTGATCGATGGCGAAATTCGTGCACGAGTGTGAGATACCGTTCCCGGTTCACGCGGTATTCGCCTGGCACATGCGACCCGGTGCTCTGGAGCGTCTGCTGCCGCCGTGGGAGGATGTCCGCGTACTGGCGCGCGAGGGGGAGGCGGCCGAGGGAGGAGGGGTGGCCGAGGGAGGAGAGGTGACGATCAGGGCCCGGCGGGGACCGTTGAAGGCCGATTTCAAGGTGCGTCACACGGCGATCGAGAAGGACCGCTTCTTCCGCGACGAGCAGGTGTCGGGACCGCTCCAGTCGTGGGTGCATGACCACGAATTCGAAGACCTCGGAGACGGAAGGACGCTGCTGCGCAATCGAATCGACTGGGAACCGCCGCTGGGATCGGCCGCGAGCGTCTTCACCCGGGGCGTCATCGAGTCCGAACTGCGTCGTTTCTTCGATTTCGGCGGCAGGCGGATCGCACGGGACCTGGCCCGTCATGCAGCCTGCGACGGGCCGCCGCTGCGCGTGGCGGTTACCGGTGCCAGCGGTTTTGTCGGGGCGGCGCTCTGCAATTTCCTGACTACGGGAGGGCATGAAGTGCTGCCGATCGTGCGGCGCAAGCCGCGCCGGGAGCGTGGCGAGATCTACTGGGATCCCATGGAACGGCGGATCGAGGGCCCGCGCCTCGAGGGCGTCGATGCCGTCGTGCACCTCGCCGGCGAGAGCCTGTCCAGGGGGCGGTGGAACGCGCCGAAGAAGAAGGCGATCTGGCAGAGCCGCGTCCAGGGGACCCGGCTCATCGTGGCTGCGCTCAGCCGACTCCACCGGCCCCCCGGCGTCTTCGTCTCGTCCTCGGCGATCGGCTATTACGGGAACCGGGGCGCGGAGCGGCTCACCGAGACAAGCCGTCCAGGCAAAGGCTTCCTGGCCGATCTTTGCCGCGAATGGGAGACCGAGGCGGAGAAGGCGGCTCGTGCCGGGATCCGGGTGGTCCAGCTGCGCACCGGGTTGGTCCTCAGTCCGGCCGGCGGCGCGCTGGGCACGATGCTGCTGCCCTTCAAGATGGGGATCGGCGGCCGCCTCGGCACCGGACGGCAATACGTAAGCTGGATCGACCACGACGACCTGGTGGCTCTCATCTTTCATGCGATCACCACGCCGGCGCTCCGGGGGCCGGTGAACGCCACGGCCCCGCACCCGGTGCCGAACGCCACCTTCACCACCATCCTTGGCCGCGCCCTGAGGCGCCCCACGCTGCTTCCAGTACCCTCGCTGGCGGTGAAGGGCATGTTCGGCGAGATGGGCACGGCGCTGCTGCTGGAGGGGGCGCGGGTGATCCCCCAGGCCGCGGCGCGGAGCGGCTTCCGCTTCGACTTCGAGGGTCTCGACGAGTCGCTGGCCTATCAGCTCGGTGTGTCGGGCGCGACCCGGAGGGCGGTGTGAACATGGCCGCCCCGGAGAGTTTCGCGTGAAGCGATCCGATCTGTCACCCGACCCCATCGAGCAGTTCGGGCGCTGGTTCGCCGATGCCGAGGCGGAACCGCGAATCGTCTTCGCCGAGGCGGTGTGTCTGTCCACCCTCGGGCCCGCGGGAACGCCGGAAGGACGGATGGTCCTCCTCAAGCACTTCGACGAGCGCGGGTTCGTCTTCTACACCAACCTGGAATCGGCCAAGGCCCGCTCGCTCGCGCGCCATCCGAGAGCCGGAATGACCTTCCACTGGCAACCGCTGGCACGGCAGGTGCGGATCCGCGGCGTGGTCGAGCCGGTATCGGCCGACGAAGCCGACGCCTACTTCGCGACCCGTCCGCGGGAGAGCCAGCTCGGCGCGTGGGCGTCCGATCAGAGCCGCGACCTGGACTCGCGGGCCATGCTGGAAGACCGTCTGCGCGCCGTGCAGCAGCGCTTCGCCGAGGGCGACGTCCCCAGGCCGCCCCACTGGTCCGGCTTCCGCATCGTCCCCGAGGCGATCGAGTTCTGGCAGGAAGGCCCCTCGCGGCTGCACGACCGCTTCGCCTACGAGTGCGATGCCACGGGAGAGTGGACGCGGCGGCGCCTCTACCCCTGAAGCGCGGTTTCCCCCAGCACCGTGTCCAGCGTCTCCACCAGGAGCGCCGCCTCGTCCTCGCCAAACACAAGCGGCGGCTTGATCTTGATCACGTTGTGGTCCGGCCCGTCCACGCTGAGCAGCACGCCGCGCGCCCGCGCCCGGTCGACCAGGTAGCTGCACGCCTCCCCAAACGGCTCCCGCGTCTCGCGGTCCCGCACCAGCTCGATGCCGAGGAACAACCCCCGTCCGCGCACATCCCCCACGACCGGGTAGCGGTCCGCGAGCGAGCGCAGCTCCCGCAGCAACCCGTTCCCCACCCGACGCGCATGCTCCTGCAGCCCCAGGTCGCGGATCTCGGCCAGGACCGCCCGCGCCGCCGCGCACGACACCGGATTCCCGCCGAAGGTGCTGAAATACTCCATGCCGTTGGCGAACGAGTCCGCGATCTCGCGGGTCGTCACGACCGCGGCGACGGGATGGCCGTTCCCCATCGGCTTGCCCAGGGTGACGATGTCGGGCACCACGCCCTGCAATTCGAATCCCCAGAATGCGTCACCCACGCGCCCGAATCCGACCTGCACCTCGTCGGCGATGCAGACGCCGCCGGCCTGCCGAACCCGGTCGAAGGCGGCACTCAGATACCCGGGCGGCGGCTCGATCTGCCCGCCGCAGCTGAGAATCGGCTCCGCGATGAACGCCGCGACGCCCGGATCGCGCCCAAGCCGTGCAGCGGCCCGGCCCACCTCATCCGCATACCGCACCCCCAACTCGGCGCCGGACATCCCCTGCCCGTGCCGGAAGCGCCCACGGTAGGTGTCGGGCATGGGGGCCACCGCCACCCGCGGACCCGCGCCCGCCCCGCCGGGCCCGTCGAACTTGTATTGGCTGACCTCGACCAGTCCGCCCGTGTTGCCGTGATACCCGCCCTCCAGGCACACCACGCCGTCGTTGCCCGTGTGGCAGCGGGCCATCCGTAGCGCCAGCTCGTTCGCCTCGCTCCCCGAACAGACCAGGAACACGACCTCCAGGGGGGCGGGAAAGCACGTTAGGAGTTCGTCCGCAAGCGCGATGATCTCGCCGTGCAGGTAGCGGGTGTTGGTGTTCAGGATGCGCGACTGCCGCGCGATCGCCTCGGCCACACGCAAGTTCGCGTGCCCCACGTGCGGCACGTTGTTGACGGTGTCCAGATAGGCGCGGCCCGCATCGTCGTACAGCCAGGCGCCCAGGCCCTGCACGACGTGTATGGGGTCGCGGTAAGACAGACTCAGCGACGAACTCAGTATCGTCTTGCGCTTTGCGGTTAGATCGCGTTTTCGCAAGACGGGCTGGACGGCGGGGGCCACCGTGGTGACGGTCGAGGCGGGCAGCCCCGTGAGAGCCGTGGGGTCGGGCAGCACGGACTCCCACACCGTGCGGAGGCGCTGCAGCGCCACACCGGGGTAGTTGCCGGGCTCGGCGACGTGCTGGCCGTCGTCGAGGGGGTCCAGCGCGATGATCTGGAGGTGCAGGTGCGGCGACCAGCCCCCGTTGACGTCCGCGTCGCCAAGCCAGCCGATCACGTTGCCGGCCTCGATGTGCCGGCCGGGCTCGAGGTGGTCGAGGGTGGCGCGGTCGAGGTGGCCGTGGAGGGTGTGGAAGCCGGTGCCGTCGGGGGTGGCGTGCCGCAGAATCACGGTGGGGCCGTAGTCGCCGGGGGCGCCGTTGTCGACGACGGAGATGACGGTGCCTGGAAGGGGGCTGTGGACGGGGGTGCCGGGCGGCGCGAAGAGGTCGAGGCCCAGGTGGATGGTGCGAGCCTCGTCGCCGTCGTTGCCGGGCGACCGGAACGCGGGGTCGCTGTAGACAAGCCTCGCCTCGCCGTAGCGACCGATTCCGACGGTCGCTCCGGCGGCGGCGATCTCGTCCGCGACCAGCCGATCGAGGGGGCCGTCGTCGGGATGCGGCAGCTCCGGGCTGCCTACCGCAAGGTCGACTGTGTGGGGCCTCTCCAGCACTTCGGGCGACATCGCCGATGCTCCGAGCTCGGCCCGCTCCGCCCACGACACGATCGTTTCCAGGGCGGGGTTGGGGCTCAGCCCGCACGCTTCCCGGATGCGGAACTCTGCCATCCTCCAGTCCGCGGTTGCGAGTCCTTCGAGGAGTTGCCATGCCCCCTCCTGGCTCACGCCGAGGTAGGCGTTGTCGGGCTGCAGCGCCATCTCCCGCGCCTGGATGCATACCGAGAGGCAGGCCCTCAGCGCGACCATTGGCACGATCGCGGCGCACTCGGCCTCCTCAAGCCGCGCCACGGCCGAGTAGCCGCCCACGATCGCGCAGGCCGCCTCGAAGGGATCGGGCAGTCCCATCATGGCGTAGGTCGCTGCCACCGCCACTTCGGTTGCGCGCCAGTCGCGCGCCGCGTCCCCGAAGTCGATCAACCCCGACAACCGCGCGCCCTCCAGCGATGGCGCCACCATCACGTTGTAGTCGTTCGCGTCGTTGTGGATCACGCACCGCGGCAGCGCGCCGCGAACCGGGTCGAGGCGGCGAAGCGCCCGCTCCAGGGTGGCCGCGACCAGGTTCCTGCCCTGCGCCAGGTCGTCGAGACGCGCACGAATGGTCCCCTCCGCGGTCTCCATCTTCCAGTCGAAGTCGCGGTTGAGTTGCGGGTGCTCGAAGCCGTGAAGCGCGAGGTCGAGTTCCGCCAGCATCGTGCCGAGGGCTTCCAGAACCGGCATCGAGCGGGGGCGAAGGTCGGCGAGGGGGATGCCCTGGACGAAGGTGACGGCGCAGGCGACGTGCGGGGCGCCTTCGAAGTCGACCTGGACGACTCCGCCGGGGGGCGGGGTGGCCCCGCGACGTGTCGCCTCCGGGGGTGCGCCGGGGCCGTCGCCGGAGTGCAAGGGCGGGACCAGGCGCGGAATCGCCGCCGAAAGCCGGGCACCCTCCAGGTGCTGCAGGCTGGCCGCGACGAGGTCGAGGACCGGCCGCCGCGATTCCGGGCTGAGCTTGAGGATGATATCTCCATCGGCTCCCGACAGATGAAAGTTGAGGTCGAACTCACCGGGCAGGACGGTGGCCTGGCCCTGGAAGCCGAACACGTCGCGTGCGATGGCGGCGGCCCGGGCGCATCGGGCGGTTGCCGTGTGGGGTGGGGATTCTGCGCGCGGTGCGGTCATTTGGGGGCTCGGCGAGTTAGAATGTAAAGCGGACTTTACAAAATGTAATGTTTTCCATACTGACTATACCCGCATGGACAGGAGCTGGTATCCATCCACGGGGTGCCAAGTGAATCCCGGGCACTGAACTGCACAACCCCGGGCGACAAGTCCGCACGCCCGCGGGCACTTGCACATGCCGTGCCACAGTCGCTAGCCTGAATGCGTGTGGCCGCCCCGAAACGCAGACAACCGGCGGAGCCGACTCGCATGAAATCACTCGGTGTTCCATTCCTGGCGCTGGGTGCGGCTATTGTTCTCGCGGGCCGCGGCGACCCTCCTGCCGACTCCTGGCAGGAACTCACGGCTGCGTCCGTAGCGAACGCTTCCGTCTCGCTCGTCGGCGGCCCGGCTCCGCGGACCATCCGGTCACGCTCGGCGCCGCCGCGCGCCACCTCCACCGAGACCGAGGTCGTCCAGCGCGTCTGTGCCCGCTGCCACAACGATCGCCGCCTGACCGGCAATCTGTCGCTCGAGGGGTTCGTGGTGGAAGAGGCGGACCAGAGCGCCGACATCGCCGAACGCATGGTCCGGAAGTTGCGCGCGGGGATGATGCCGCCGCCCGGATCGCGGAGACCCGCAGGCGACACGCTTGCAACACTGGTGGAGCGGCTCGAGGAGATCCTCGACGGGGCGGCGGCCGACCGTCCTGACCCCGGAGAACGCACCTTCCAGCGCCTCAACCGCGCCGAGTATGACCGCGCGGTCCACGATCTGCTGGGCCTCACCGTCGACGCCGGCGACTGGCTGCCGCTTGACCAGATGAGCGCCAACTTCGACAACATCGCCGACGTGCAGGCGATGTCGCCGACCCTCGTCGAGTCGTATCTGAACGCCGCAGCCGAGATCAGCCGCTGGGCCGTGGGGGACCGGACCGCGCCCGCGGTCGACCGTTCCTACAAGGTCTCGGACTACACCTCGCAGCACCCGTGGGACCGCGCCGAGGGAGCCCCGTATGGCACCCGGGGTGGTGCCGTCGTGGAGCACGTCTTCCCGGCGGACGGCGAATACGTCTTCGAACTCGGCTTCTCGTCGGGCGCCAACTCGCGCTTCGAGGACATCGATATTTCGGTCGACGGCGAGCGCGTTGCCCTTCTTCATCATGCGCGCACCGGGGCAGGGGCCGATGGCCGGGGGGCCGCGCCGATCAGTACGGGCCGGATCTTCGTGCGCGCCGGCCAGCGGCGGATTTCGGCGGCCTTCATCCGCGGTTTCGACGGCCCCTACGAGGACCTGATCAGGCCCCACGACTGGTCGATGGCGGGCGGTGGATCGGGCGGGGGCGGCATCACGACGCTTCCGCACGTGCGCGAGCTCATCATCGGCGGGCCGTACAATGTGACCGGGGTCTCGGACAACCCGACCCGTCGGCGCATCTTCGTCTGCCGCCCCACCTCGGCGGCGGAAGAGCAGCCCTGCGCCCGCAGGATCATCGAGTCACTGGCGACCCGCGCGTACAGGCGTCCCGCGACGGTGGCGGAGATCGACGGGCTCATGACCTTCTACGAGAACGGCGCCGGGCTCGACGGCTTCGAAACCGGGATCCGCATGGCGCTCGAAGCGGTTCTGGCAAGCCCGCGCTTCGTCTTCCGCACCGAGCGCGAGCCCGATGGAGTGGCGCCGGGCGAGATCTACCCGATCTCGAGCGTCGACCTCGCCTCGCGGCTTTCCTTCTTCCTGTGGGGCTCCCTTCCCGACGAGACGCTGCTCGCGGCCGCGGCCGACGAGGGCCTCCACGATGTCGAAGCGCTCGAGCGCCAGGCACTGCGGATGCTGGCAAACCCACGCGCCAGCGCCCTCGGCGCACGCTTCGCCAGCCAGTGGCTGCGGCTCCAGGACCTCTACAAGGTCCACCCGGACCCCAACTTCTTCCCCAACTTCGACGACAACCTGGCCGACGCGATGCGGCTGGAGACCGAGACCTTCTTCAACGACCTCGTCGAAGAGGACCGGAGCATCCTCGACCTCTTCCGCGCCGACTACACCTTCGTAAACGAGCGGCTGGCCACCCACTACGGCTTCCCGCCCGTGCCCGGCGCCCACTTCCGCAAGGTCGGCTACCCGGACGACCGGCGCGTCGGCCTCCTGGGCCACGGCAGCGTGCTGGTCCTCACCTCGCTGGCCAACCGCACCTCTCCCGTCCTGCGCGGCAAGTGGGTGATGGAGGTGCTGCTGGGGACCCCGCCGCCGCCGCCGCCGCCCGGGATCCCGGACCTCGAAGAAACCGAGTCCTCGCGCGACGGCCGCTTGCTCACCACCCGCGAGCGCATGGAAATCCACCGCGAGAACCCGGCCTGCGCATCCTGCCACCGCTTCATGGACCCGATCGGCCTCGCCCTCGACAACTTCGACGTGACCGGCAAGTGGCGTTCGCTCGAGAACGGGATGCCGCTCGACACGCGCGGCGACTTCTACGACGGGACCCCGGTCCAGACCCCCGCCGAGCTTTCCACCGTGCTGCTCAAGCGCCCGCTTCCACTTGTGCGCAACTTTACCGAGAACCTCATGGCGTACGCGCTCGGCCGCCGCGTGGAACATTACGACCAGCCCGCCATCCGGCAGATCGTTCGCCGGGCGGAAACCGACGACTACCGCATTTCTTCCCTCGTACTTGGCGTGGTGAAGAGCGATGCATTCAGAATGAAGAGAGCCCCTCTGGCCGCTGTGGAGGAACAGGCCGGAACCGGGACGGGGACCTCCCCGGACACGCGCAAGGAGAACTAGAGCACGATGAACTTCATCACCGGCAAACACATCCCGCGCCGCACCTTCCTCAGGGGACTCGGCGCCACGGCGGCGCTGCCGCTCCTCGACGCCATGATCCCTGCCGGGCGCCTGCGCGCCCACGTCCGTCCCGACGAAGGTCCGACCCGCCTCGTATGCATCGAGGAGGTCCACGGCCTGGCCGGCTGCAACGAGTGGGGAGCGACGCAGCATCTCTATGCGCCGGCCACCGCCGGCAAGGACTTCGAGATCCTGCCCGAGAGCGCGCTCAGCCCGCTCAGGCCCTTCCAGGACCACCTGACCATCGTCAGCAACACCGACTGCCGTCAGGCCGAAGCCTTCACCGCACCCGAGATCGGCGGCGACCACTTCCGCTCCAGCGCGGTCTTCCTGACCCAGGCCCACCCCAAGCAGACCCAGGGCTCCGATATCTACGTGGGCACCTCGCTCGACCAGCTGTACGCGCAGCGCTTCGGCCAGGACACGCCGCTGCCGTCCATGCAGTTCTGTATCGAGAACCTCGATCAGGCGGGCGGCTGCACCTACAACTACTCCTGCGCCTACACCGACACCATCAGCTGGGCTTCGCCGAACGAGCCGCTGCCCATGATCCGGGACCCGCGCGTCGCCTTCGACATGCTCTTCGGTGCCGGGGGTACCCCCCAGGAGCGCGCAGCGCGCAGGGCGTCGCGCAAGAGCATCCTCGACTGGATGGCCGGCGAGATCGCTTCACTCCAGCGCGAACTGGGCGCGACGGACCGCCTTCGCATGGACCGCTACCTCGACAACGTGCGCGAAATCGAGCGCCGGATCGCCGGCATCGAGTCACGCAACACGAGCGGCGAGGAGCGCGAGCTGCCCGAGGCGCCCGCCGGCGTGCCGGATTCCTTCACGGAGCACATGCGCCTCATGTTCGACCTGCAGGTGCTGGCGCTCGAAACCAACATGACGCGGATCATCTCCTTCAAGACGGGCCGCGACGCCGACAACCGCGTCTTCCCCGAGAGCGGCTCGGACCGCCCCTTCCACCCCGCGTCGCACCACGGTGGCCGCGAGGAAGCGATCCTCGAGTTCAACAGGATCTGCCAGTTCCGCGTGGGACAGCTGCCGTACTTCCTCGAGAAATTGCAGAACAGCATGGAGGGCGACGCCAGCCTCCTCGACAAGACCATGGTCATGTGGGGCTCGCCGATGGCCGACGCCAACCTGCACAACCACCGCCGCTGTCCGCTGGTCCTTCTGGGCGGCGCCAACGGGCTGCTGGAAGGGAACCTGCACCTCAAGGCACCCGACACCACACCCATGGCCAACGCCATGCTCGCGGCTCTCAATGGTATGGGGATGGAGATGGAGAGCTTCGGCGACAGCACCGGAGAGCTCTCCCTCGTCTCGGGATCCTCGGCGGCGACGCAGGGATGACGGCCATGGCTACACGGCAAAGGCGGCTGACCGGTGGCCTCCTCGGCGCCGCGGCGCTGATCGGCGCCCTCACCGCGGCTACCCCTTCGTCAACGGACTCCCCCGTAGCCGACGCGGCCATGCAGGGCGACATCGCAGCGGTCCGCGCCCTCCTCTCCGGCGGCGCCGACGTCAACGCGGCGCAGGGCGACGGCATGACCGCGCTGCACTGGGCCGCCGAGCGCGGCAGCCCCGAACTTGCCGAGATGCTCCTCTACGCGGGGGCGGCAGTCGAGCCCGTGACGCGGATCGGCGGCTACACGCCGCTTCACATCGCGGCGCGAACCGGGAGCGAAGCCATTGCGCGCATGCTCCTCGACGCGGGATCCGATGCGGCCGCACCCGCGCCCGGCACGGGCACCACGCCGCTCCACCTGGCCGCGACGGCGGGCTCCGCCGGGCTCGTTTCGGCGCTGCTGGAGGCGGGCGCCGACCCGGACGCGCGCGAGGCCGTGTGGGGGCAGACCCCGCTCATGTTCGCGGCATCCATGAACCGCGCCGACGCCATCCGCGCGCTCCTCGCCGCGGGCGCCGACCCCGACCTCGCCAGCAAGGTGGAGGACCTGCAGACCCTCTCTGAACTCGACCGGATCGCCGGCCGCCGGCGCACCGAGGCGGTCGAGGCCCTCACGGCCGGACGGTCCCGGGCCCCCACCCCCACCGAGTTCCAGGCGGCGGTGCGGGCATCCCGGGAGGTGTACGACGAGGGATTGCCCGAAGATCAGGAGGAGGAGGAAGAAGACGACTTCAGGCCGAGGCGCATCCAGGCGAAGGGCGGCCTGACCGCCCTGCTGCACGCGGTGCGCCAGGGCTACGCCGAAGCCGCCATCGCGATGCTGGACGGCGGCGCCGACATCGATCGGGTCTCGGCCAGCGACGGCACCAGCCCGCTACTGATGGCCACCATCAACGGCCAGTTCGACCTTGCGCTCGCGCTGATCGAGCGGGGCGCCGACCCCAACATCGCTTCGGCGCTGAACGGGGCGACACCGGTCTGGGCCGCGGTCAACGCGCGCTGGCAGCCCCGCACCCGCTACCCCCAGCCCCAGGAGATGGGGTTGCAGACGGCGACCTACCTGGACGTCATGGAGGCGTTGCTTGTGGCAGGGGCCGACCCCGATGCCCGCCTCACGATGCACCCCTGGTACATGGAGTACAGCGGCTGCGGCAACCGCAACTGCGGCCTCGTCGACACCGACGGCGCCACCGCTTTCTGGCGCGCGGCCTACGCGACCGATGTCGCCGCGATGCGTCTGCTCGTCACACACGGAGCCGACCCGGCGATCCCGACCGTGGCGCCCCCGCGCCGCCGCCGCCTCTCCACCGACGAGTTCCTGCGCCAGCAGAATCGGACGCAGCTGGAGTCCGACTCCACCTACAGCGAACTGAACGACTCCGCCCGCGTCACCCTGCTCAAGTCGGTCCGCAACGACCTGCCCGAGGAGGAGCAGGCTGCCTTCCCCGACGATCTGCTCGACGAACTGGGCGAAGAGGTACGGGACAACCTGGTCCGCGCCTCCGAGGTCGCCGATTCCCTGCGCGCGCTCGCGCCCGACGCCTCCGGGCTGCCACCGGTCCCGGCTGGCGGCCCCGGCGTCTGGCCCATCCACGCGGCCTCCGGCGTCGGCTACGGCGAGGGCTTCGCAGGCAACGCCCATCGCCATGCGCCCGACGGCTGGTTCCCTGCGGTGCGCTTCCTGGTCGAAGAGGTGGGCGTCGACATCAACGCCCGCGACCATAACGGCTACAACGCGCTGCACCACGCCGCGGCTAGGGGCGACCACGAGGTCATCATCTACCTGGTGGAGCAGGGGGCCGACATCCGCGCCATAAGCCGCCGCGGCCAGACGGTGGCGGATCTGGCCAACGGGCCCGTGCAGCGGGTCTCACCGCTGCCGGCCACCGTGGCGCTGCTGGAGAAGCTGGGCTCGTCGAACAGCCATCGCTGCCTGATCTGCTGAGGCGATTCGCACGCGGCCCGTAGGGCGGGACCGTTGCGGTGAGCGCGATATTGCGATCTGTTACAGATCGTATTACGATCAGGTCATGAACCCGCTTTCGGTCAAACTACCCGCCGATTTGCACGCGACTCTGGCAAACGAGGCCCGCCGCCGCAACGTGACTCGCTCCGCGCTGGTCAGGGACATACTCGCGGACGCCCTCGATCGCGACTGCCGCCCGCGGTCGCCCAGTTTCGCGGAGTTGGCCGGCGATCTGGTCGGCTCGTTCCGCAGTGGCCGCAACGACCTGGCAACAAACAAGCGGTTGCTCCAGGAGGCGATGCTGACCGATGCGGCGACCGACCGTCATCGTTGACACCGGGCCGATCGTGGCCCTGCTCGATGCCGACGAGCGGCATCACGACTGGGCGCGAACGCAGTTCGAGTCCCTGGACGCTCCGCTCCTCACATGCGAGTCGGTGCTCTCCGAAGCCTGCTTCCTGCTCAGACGAATCGGCGCGGACGCCACCATGCCGGTCTCACTCGCGCAGCGGGGCGCGTTGAGAGTGGTCGACGCAGTCTCATCGGAGGGCGAAGCCGAAGCCGTAGCCGCTCTGATGCGCCGCTATGAGAACATCCCCATGTCCCTCGCCGACGCCTGCCTGGTCCACATTCTCGAGCGAACGGAAAACGGGTCCATCATGACGCTGGATTCCGACTTTCGGATCTACAGGCAGGCGAAGCGACGGGTCATCCCGCTGTTGTCCCCCGAACTCTGACCACTCTTTGCGGCCGGGCGCGTCCTCAGCTCACCGGCCGCCGCGCCGCCCCGATCGTGTACTCCGGCGGCTCCGCCCCAAGCAGGTGCTGCACGAAGTAGTCCCACCGGCGCCTCATCATGTACGGCTCGTTGCCGAAGCCGTGGCCCCGGTTGGGCATCATGATCAGGTCGAAGTCCTTGTCGGCCGCGATCAGCGCGTCGGCCACCAGCAGCGTGTTGTAGAGCGGCACATTCGTGTCCATCGTGCCGTGGGCCAGCAGCAGCTTGCCCTGCAGGTTTTCGGCCACGAGCTGGTTGGCCTGGTTGTCGTAGTTCGTGGTGCCGTCCGGGTAGGTTTCGAGCAGCCCCTGCCATTTCTCGCCCCAGTCGTCCTCGTAGTTGCGGTTGTCGTGGTTGCCCGCCTGCGAGACCGCCACCTTGTAGAAGTCCGGGTAGCGCAGAATCCCCGCCGTGCTCGCGAATCCGCCGCCGGAATGCCCCCAGATCCCGACTCGGTCCAGGTCCATCCACGGATGCCGCTCCCCGAGCTGCCGCACCATCCCCACCTGATCGGGCAGCCCGTTGTCCCCCATGTTGCCGTAGTACGCGTCGTGGAATGCCTTCGACCGCCCCGGCGTGCCCATCGCGTCGACCTCGACCACGATGAACCCCAGCTCCGCGATCGCCTGCTTGTCCCCCCGCGACGCCCGGAACGACCGCGAGCCCACGCTCCCCGACTGCGGCCCCGGATACAGGTAGTTGACCACCGGATACGACCGCGCCGGATCGAAGCCGGTGGGCTTGTACAGCAGGCCGTACAGGTCCGTCTCCCCGTCCCGCGCCTTGACGGTGAACGGTTCGGGCGGTTGCCAGCCCGAGGAGAGGAGGGCGGAGATGTCCGCGCGTTCCAGCTCGGCCACAACGTTTCCGTCGACGTCTCGGACGACCGTCATCGGGGGAATGACCGGGGTCGATTGGCTGTCGACGAAGTACGCGCCGGAGGGCGACAGCGACACGGTGTGGTTGGCGCTGTCGGGTGTCAGGAGCGTCAGGCCGCGGCCGTCCATCCCGACCCTGTACAGGTACTGGAAGTACGGGTCGCCCGGCTCGCGTCCCGTCCCGGTGAAGTAGAGCGTGCGGGCTTCCTCGTCCACGCGCAGCAGCTGGCGCACGTTCCAGTCGCCCTCGGTGATGCGGCCCAGCAGCTCGCCCGTCGCCAGGTCGTAGCGGTACAGGTGTCCCCAGTTGTGCCGCTTCGAGAACCAGATCACCTCGTTCGATTCCTTGAGCACGCGCCAGTTCGCCCCGCCCGAGCCCGACTCGAAGAAGGTCTCCTCGGTCTCTTCGAGCACGTCGCGCACCTCGCCGGATTCGGGGTCGGCGACGCGGAGCTGTGCGTGCTTGTGGTCGCGCGAGTTCGAGAGGAAGGCGAGCTGCGAGCCGTCAGCGCTCCACTCCACGTCGAGGAACGCTCCCCCGCGGCCGGCCACGTGGTCGGTGGTGGAAGAGCGGTGCGGATCCGGCGGCATTTGCAGGCGCACCACACTGTGGGGCTGGCCGGTCCCGGGCTCGCCCAGATGGATCACCACCCGGCTGATGCGGAAGATCAGGCTGTCACCCGGCAGCGGATACTTCCACGACTCGAGCTCGGGGTGGCCGACGTTGGTCGTGGCCATGTGCATCATGCCCACGCCGCGCCCGTCGTGCTGGAAGGTGGCAATCATGTCGGAGCCGGGGGACCAGAGCAGCACGGGCGAGTCGCGCTTGACCCACCCCGCGTTGTTGGTCGCATAGCCGAAGTCCTCGATCCCGTCGGTGGTGAGCGCGGACTCTGCGCCCGTCGCGAGGTCGCGCAGCCACAGGTTGTGGTCGCGGATGAAGGCGGCCTTCGTGCCGTTGGGGGAGGGGATCGCGTTGGGGTCGCGCTGTGGCGCGGGGTCGGTGGCCTCGCACTGGTACGCGGTGAGGTCGCAGCGCAGGCGCACCTCGCCGGCCTGCGCGGTGAGGATGTCGGCTTCGGCGCTCAGCTCGAATGTGCGGAAGGGGAGCGCGAGGGGATCGACCTCGTCGCCCGTGACGGTGCCGATCGCCGCGGCCAGGCGGTCGTGATCGAAGGCGCGGGCGCGCGTGGCGGCCGCCGGGTCCACCAGGATGAACTCGGTCCCCTCGGGCGTCGAGTTGCCGTACCAGAAGCGGTCGTCCGGGAGCCAGTTGGGCTGGACGGCAGCGCCGAAGACGAGCGGAGCCGTCGCACCGCCCAGAAACGACTCCGCCCGCGCATAGTCCTCGGCTGTCACGGTCACCGAGGATTGCTGGGCCGCCGCGGCGGACGATGCGAGGAGCGATATCGAGACAATGGCCGGGGCCGGGAAGAAGCGAAGTGAGTGTCGCATGGTCAACCGTTCCGGTAGATGTAGCTGTACGCGCTGATCGCGGGGGACGCCGCCCAGGTGCGCGCATGAGGACCCTGGATCCGGGCGTTTCCCGGTCTTGCCGCCCCACAATGTTACCATAGTCGCTCACCCACGTCCGTCCGTGCCAGCCGTCGTCCCCAGCCTGCCAACCGTCTTCCCCCGGGAGAGAACCGATCGTGAAGCCGCCCATCGCACGCCTCCGCACCGCTGCCGTCCACGCGGGCGAGACTCCGGATCCCGCCACCGGAGCCTCCGCGCCCAACCTGGTCATGTCATCCACATTCGTCACGCGCGAGGCCGGCGGCTTCTCGGCCCACGACCTCGACGACGAGTCGGGCTACCTCTACACGCGCTGGTCGAACCCCACGGTCGCGCAGCTCGAAGCCAAGCTCTGCGCCCTCGAAGGCGCCGGGGCCTGTCTCTGCTTCGGCTCCGGGATGGCGGCGGCGGCCGGCGTGCTCTTCTCGCTGCTGGGCAGCGGTGACCACATCATCATGTCGGACACCAACTATGCCGGCGTCGCGGAGCTGGGCCGCGACACGCTGCCCCGCATGGGGATCGAAGCATCTTTCGTGGACACCTCCGATCCGCGTAATGTGGAGGCGGCCATTCGCCCCGCGACCCGGCTGATCTGGCTCGAGACCCCGGCCAACCCGATCGTGCGGCTCACCGACCTCGAGGCCATCGGGGGCATCGTGGCGGAGCATCCCCGGATCCGCGTGGCGGTCGATTCCACCTTCGCCACGCCGGTGGCCACCCGTCCGCTCGAACTGGGCGCCCACTATGTCATGCACTCGCTTACCAAGTACATCGGTGGCCACGGCGACGCGGTGGGCGGCGCGGTACTGGGCAGCAGGGAGGAGATCGGGGCGCTGCGGCTCGAAGCGGCGGTCCACTACGGGGGGATTCTGTCTCCCTTCAACGCCTGGCTGATCATGCGCGGCGCGGCCACGCTGCCGATCCGCATGAAAGCCCACGAAGAGAACGCGATCGCCGTCGCGCGATTCCTGGAGGACCATCCGCGCGTCGAGCGAGTGATCTATCCGGGGCTGGCCTCGCACCCGCAGCACGACCTGGCCCGGCGCCAGATGGACAACTATTCGGCGATGCTCACCTTCCAGGTGCAGGATGGGCCGGCGCTTGCGGAAAAGATGGCCCAGGGCGGGCTGCGAGTGATCCACTACGCGGTCTCGCTGGGGCACCACCGCAGCCTGATCTTCTGGATGGACACGCCGTCGCTGATGGAGTCATCCTTCCGCCTCCGGGGGGACCAGCTGGACAGCTACCGGGCCTACGCCGGCGACGGGATTTTCCGAATGTCGGTCGGACTCGAGGATCCAGCGGATCTCTGTGAGGATCTTGCCCGCGTCCTCGCGTAGGCGCCGCGATATCTGGCCGCCCCGCAAGCACGGCCAATTCCCAGCCGACCCCGCAGGCACGGCCAACCCCAGCCGTCCCGCAGGCACGGCCAACCCTGGCCGCCGCGCAGGCAGGGCCAACCCCAGCCGTCGCGTCGCACGGGGCTGTTCGCAGGCCCGGGTCCGCACCATACTTTCAGTCAGCATGCGCCCTGGTCCGCGCTCGCACACGCGAGCATGTGAAAGGATTCACAAAGTGATGATTTCCTGTCGTCGACACATTCCTCCCGTATCCGTCCCGAGCCTCTCGGGCGCCCTGTTCCTGATGCTCGTGGTGCTCGCCGCCCCGCCCCTCGCCGCTCAGCAGTTCGGCGGCGTTGCGGCCGTGGCGAACGGCGAGGTGCTCATCGGAGAGCCCGGCAACCAGACTCTCCCCGGCATCGTGTACGTCTACGGCCGCGACGGAAGCGGCTGGAGCGAGACCGGAAGACTGACCGTCTCCCCCTTGACCGCGGCGCCCGACGGCTTCGGCCGCTCGCTGGACGCCCACGGTGGCACGGTCATCATCGGCGCCCCCGGATGGGATGGGGGACGCGGAGCGGCGATGGTCTACCGGACGGATGATTCAGGCGCGTGGGGTGAAGTGGCACGCCTGTCCGCCGAGGGCCTCGGTGAGGACGCCGGTTTCGGAGCGGCGGTGGCGGTCGGCGAGGGAGTGGCCGTGATCTCCGCTCCCGGGCAGGCCGAAGGCGCGGGGGCCGTGTACGTCTTCAACCTGGACGGCGCGCAGTGGATCGAGAGCGGGAGCGTGCACCCCGGCGATGCCATGCCCGGCTTCGGCACGAGGGTGGCCCTGCATGGGTCCACGGTTCTCGCGACCACGGCCCCGAGCCGTGACGCCCCGTCCCAGGTGTACGCGTTTCGCCTCGACCCGATGTCGGGCCGGCCGAGCCCCCGGGGAATGCTCGATCCCGGAATGGATCTCGGCGAACGGAGCGGTTTCGGGACCACCATCGCGGTGCGGGGCCAGCTCGCCCTCGTCGGAGCACCCGGCGCCGGACAGGGAGTCGGCGCGGCCGTAACCTTCACCCTGGATGGCGGTTCCGGCTCATGGGTTCCCGGGGGCGTGCTGCGGCCGTTCCGTTCCCAGGGCCGCGACCGGTTCGGGTCGTCGCTGGGGTTTGACGGCGATGACGTCTGGGTCGGAGCGCCGGGGGCGAACGGCGGCAAGGGTGCGGTCCACCACTTCGCCCGGGGCGACGGTGCGGGGTGGGGAGGCGCAACGGTGACCGCGCAGGAGGAGTTGGCGGACAATGCCTCGTTCGGAAGCTCCGTGACGGTCGACGGCGATCTGGCGGTCGTCGGGGCCGGCGGGATCGACAGCCGGGCCGGCGGCGCGGTCGTCGTCGAACGCGGTGCGGCAGGCGACTGGGTCCCCGGCGACCTCATGATCGGCGAGCATCGAGGGCTGCCCGCCATCGTCGGCCTCGAAGAGGAGATTCCCTGCGTGGAGAACGATGCCTCCGGGTACGAGTGCGACAACGTCAACATCGTCTCCTTCCTGCCGATCAAGGAGCTGTCCGGGGGCCGCGGCGCCCGACTGAACGACATCTGGGGATGGACCGACCCCGAGACCGGACGCGAGATCGCGATTGTTGGACGGACTGACGGGACGGCCTTCGTCGACCTGACCGACCCCTACAATCCCGTCATGCTCGGCGACCTTCCCAAGACCCCGGGTTCGCGCAGCAGCGTCTGGCGCGACATGAAGGTCTTCCGGGATCACACCTACATCGTGGCTGACGGCGCGAACCAGCACGGCGTGCAGGTGTTCGATCTGCGGCGCCTGCGCGACTTCGACGGGGAGCCGGCCACGTTCGAGCCGGATTTCCTCTATGACGGCATCGCCAGCGCACACAACATCGTGATCAACGAGGCGACGGGCTTCGGATACGTGGTGGGGAGCAGCGGCGGGGGCGAGACCTGCGGGGGCGGCCTGCACATGCTCGACCTGAGCGAGCCTTCGGAGCCGGAATTCGCGGGGTGCTTCTACGACAACCGATCGGGTCGCAGGGGAACCGGCTATTCCCACGACGCGCAGTGCGTGATCTACAACGGCCCCGACGAGGACTACCAGGGGCGCGAGATCTGCCTGGGCTCCAACGAGACCGCGCTGAGCATCAGCGACGTGAGCGACAAGGACAATCCCGTCTCGATCGCGGTCCAGGACTACCCGGCCGTCGCCTACGCGCACCAGGGGTGGCTGACCGAGGATCACCGCTTCTTCTACATGAACGACGAGGGTGACGAGCCGCAGGGGTTCGTGGAAGGCACCCGCACCCTGATCTGGGACGTCGAGGACCTCGACGAACCGATCCTTGCCGGCGAGTACATCGCCACCACGCCGGATACCGACCACAACCTCTACATCCGCGACAACCTGATGTACCAGTCCAACTACGGCGCGGGGCTGAGGATTCTCGACATCACCAATCGCACCGACCCGGTCGAGATCGCTTTCTTCGACAACTCGCCCTACGGCGGCGCCTCGTGGAGCAACTACCCGTACTTCGAGAGCGGCGTCGTGGTCATGACGAGCACCGGAGACGGTCTCTTCATCGTCAGGAACACGGCGCGGCGGAACCTGATTCCGTAACGGTACGGTGGCACACGGCATGAGCGGCACCGCGCGCGGGGCGAGACGGTTGCGAAGGCCGCTGCCGGCGGCATCCATGTTGGCTCTGTTGCTCGCCTGCGGCGCCGGTGACAGCGTTGGGCCCGCAGAGCCCCAGGTCGTGGAGTGGATCCCCCTGACGATGGCGACGGGGGACGTGGTCAACATCGCCGTGCTGCGTCCGTCGGTGGCGGCCAAGGGAGTGGTGGTGGCATTTCCGTGGGGCAGGGGCGAATCGGAACTCGTCCTGAGCCTGCTCGATTCCTATTGGGACCAGGCGGCCCCGGCGGCGGGGTACGGCGTCGTCGGGGTCGAGGTCTACGGACCCGGCATGTCGACCGGGGGTGAGAATGTGATGAACGCCGTGCTCGACTGGATCGACGGGAATTTCGTCGGAGCAGCCGACAACATCGTGATGACGGGGGCATCGGCGGGCGGGGTCGGGGTGTTCCATGCGGCGCTGGCTGCGCCCGACCGCGTGAGCGGGATTATCGCCATGCCGGGGCGCTACACGGGCACGGACTCGCTCGCGGCGCTGGCCGGCTTGCCGGTGTGGCTGATGGTCGGCGAAAACGATCCCGGGTGGGTTGCCGGCTCCGAGACCACTGCCGAGCGCCTGGAGGAGGTCGGAGCGAAGGTGACGTTGGACATCGTGCCAGGCCAGGGGCATGTGCTCGTCGTTGCGCAGGACGCGCTGGTCACGTGGATGGAGGAACGGTGAGGGCGCAGCCCGGAGTGGGGGACGCCTCCCCCGGGAGATCGCCGTTGCGCACGATGCTGAGAGCGCTGTCTCGTAGCGCGGCGGTGCTGGTCCTGCCGGCGGCCGGGGCGCTCCTGGCTCCGATCGGCGCCCACCCGCAAGCGGCGCCGACGGAGGTCGCGCTCACCCAGGGCACCAACATCGCCGTGGCGCTCTCGCCCGACGGCAGGACGCTCGCCTTCGACCTTGTGGGCCGCATCTGGGTGATGCCGTCCGGCGGTGGGCAGGCGGAGCCGCTGACCGATCCCCTGGGCGACGCGCGGCAGCCCACATGGTCGCCCGACGGCGCGCGGATCGCCTTCCAGGCGTACTGGGACGGCAACTACCACATCTGGAGCGTGGCTGTGGACGGGTCGGGGCTTCGGCAGCACACGCACGGCCCGTACGATCATCGCGAGCCGCACTGGTCGCCGAGGGGAGGCACGATTGCCTTCAGTTCGGATCGCTCCGGCAGCTACGACATCTGGACCGTCCGGGTTGCAGACGGCTCGGTGGAGTGGGTGACCGGCACCCCCTGGAGCGAGTACGGTCCCGCCTATTCGCCTTCCGGCGACGCTATCGCCTACGCCGCCGCGGGTGGAGACGGCGCGGCCGGAATCTGGGTGACCACCGTGCGGGGCGGCGGCGGCGAGCCCCGGCGGGTTGCCGGGGCTGGCGGCTGGCAGGTCAACGCACCCGTGTGGACCGCCGACGGCGCGGCCCTGATATACAACGCCATTGGCGAGGGGAGCTCAGTGCTGCGGCAGGTGGGTGCCGGTGGGGCCTCGGATGCGGGAGCCGGTGCGGGGGACATCCTGACCGATGAAGACGAAGATGTCTTCCCCTTCCGGCCCGCCGTCACGACGGATGGCTTCTTCTATACCGGCGACGGCCTGGTTCGGTATCGTGCGGCAGGCGGCGGCGCGCCGCAGGACATTCCCTTCACCGGGACAGTGGCCCTCGACCGCGAGCCCTACACTCGCAGGCCCCGGGATCTCACGGCTCCGGGTCCGTTCCCGGTGCGCGGCATCGTGTCACCGGCCGTGTCGCCGGACGGCCAACAAGTGGCTTTCTCGGCGCTGGGCGATCTCTGGGTCCACCCGCTCGGCGGCGCTCCAGTGAGGATCACCGACGACGCCTGGATCGAGACCGACCCGGCCTGGTCCCCCGACGGTTCGCGGCTGGCCTTCTCGTCGGACCGCGACGGACAGCTGGACCTGTACCTGTGGGACGCCGGTGATGGCACGATCGAGCGTGTAACCGAGGGTGCCGGCGCCACCCTGGCGTCCTGGTCCCCCGACGGCACGCGGATCGCATTCACGGGTTCGGGCTATCAGATGGGGGTCAACGTTCTGGATCTCGGGACGGGTGCGGTGCGCGAGATCCGTTCGGGTCTGAACGGGGCGGGGCGGCCTTCGTGGTCACCGGACGGCCGGTCGGTCGTCACCTCCGTCCACTGGCGGTACTCGGCGCGCTTTCGCGAGGGGGTGAACCGGGCGCTGGTCCTGCCGGCGGCTCCGCCAATGCCGGCTGCGTGCGTGTGGGGGCCGGCGCTCCAGGGGCCCGAGCTGCAGGAGCCAGGGCAGTTCCTTGATCTGCCGGGACTGTCCATCGGAACAAGAGGTACCGACGGGCCCGTTCGCTCGCCCGACGGGTCGTGGATGGCGTACGTCTCCGACGGCGTACTCCGGGCGGTGCCCCTGGACGCCGAGGGGAACGCGGCGGCAACGGTTGCCCGACGACTTACCAACGATGCCGCGGCCGATCCCACCTGGTCCGGCGACTCGAAGTCGATCGTTCACCTCTCGGCCGGCAAGCTCCGCCGAGTGGATCTGCTGAGCGGCGCCATCGAGGAGATTCCGCTGGGGCTGACCTGGCGGCGCGCACCTCCCCCGGGGTCCGTGCTGATCCGGGCCGGGGCGCTGTGGGATGGGCGCGCCGATGCCCTGCGCCGCAACGTCGACATCGTCGTCGAGGGGGGCAGGATCGTGGAGGTGGCGGACCGGGATCCCTCTCGCACGGCCGATCGCGTTGTCGACGCGGGCGAAAGTGTCGTGATGCCCGGCCTCATCGAAATGCACGCGCACGGGGGCCTCGCGGCGGGCGAGAAAGCGGGCCGGCTGTGGCTCGCATACGGCGTGACGGCGGTCCGGTGTCCGGCGTGCGATCCCTACGAGATCGCCGAGGCGCGGGAGGCGGGCGAGTCCGGCAAGCGGATTGCACCGCGCTGGTTCGGCACCGGGGGGACCATCGACGGCAGCCGCATCTACTATCCCGGCGCTCCTGCGCTGGGAGGCTCGGCCCAGGTGGACCTGGAGATGGTCAGCGCGCGCGAACTGGGCTACGACCTGATCAAGACCTACGTGCGGCTTTCGGATCCCGTGCAGAAGCGGGTTGTCGCCCAGGCCCACGCGCTCGGGCTGCCCGTCACGTCCCACGAACTCTACCCGGCAGTGGCCTTCGGCGCGGACGGCGTCGAGCACGTGCGCGGCACCAGTCGGCGCGGCTACTCCACCAAGATCTCGGAGCTGTCGCGGAGCTACGGTGATGTCGTGGACCTCCTCGCGGCGTCGGGGATGACGATCACCCCCACTGTGGGCATCTACGGCGCCTACGGCCTTCTCACCGCCGAAGACCCCACCATCTTCGACGATCCCCGCGTTGCGACCTTCTTTCCGTGGGCGCCGGATGCGGCCCGTCCGCCCGCCGACCTGGCTTTGGCCCGTCGCCTCGCGGAAGACATGTCGTCGCTGCCCCGCAGGGTCCTGGATGCCGGCGGGCGCGTGGTCGTCGGCACCGACGCCCCCATCAACCCGCCCGGGCTGAGCCTGCAGGCCGAGATGGAGGCGCTCGTCCGGTACGGTGGAATGCGTCCCATCGACGTGCTCCGCGCCGCCACCTCCGAGTCGGCGCAGGCGCTGGGCTATGAGGGCGTCCTCGGGGTTGTGGCCCCGGGTGCGCTGGCCGACCTGGTGGTTGTCGGCGGCGATCCGCTGGCCGATATCCGCGCCACGCGAGAGGTGCAGGTCGTCCTTCACGGCGGCCGGGTGTATGACATGGAGCGGTTGCTGCGTAGAGAATAGAGAGGCGGCAGCGCCCGTGGAAACAACCGGGTCGCCGGACTCGTCGGGTTCCTGTTGACGACAACCCCGCAACCGGGAGGAAGATCGTGGGATTCGTGATTCACACCCTCGTCAGCGCGGTGCTGCTCTTTTTGATGGGCAGGCTGGTTGGCGGCATTCACGTGCGCGACGCACGGGCGGCGATCGTGGGTGCGCTGCTGCTCGGCTTCGTGAACTGGGCCTTGTGGAAGGTGCTGGCCATAGTAGCCGTGCCCCTGACGATTCTGACGCTGGGCCTCTTCGCAATCGTGATGAATGCGATCGCCCTGAAGCTGACCGCGGCGGTCGTGCGCGGCTTTGACATCCGCACCTTTGGCGCGGCGCTGATGGGCGCGGTCACGCTGGGGCTGATGAACCTGGTGCTGAAGCTTCTGATCGGCAGTTAGCGGTTCGCGGGCCGTCTTGCGCCGGGGCAACGGGTTGCTATACTAGCGATCCGTCGCAGAAGTCTCTCCGGACCGGGATGCGCCATGACTCGAATTCGCCCATTGCTTGCTACGTCTCTGGGACTTGTCGCCGCCATGGGTTGTGCCGGCGGTGGTGGCGGGCCTCCGGTAACGGGCGAGGCCGCCGCCTCGCTCTTCGCCTCCTATTCCGGCCGCTGGGAACTCGACGAATCCAGCAGCACCGCACAGATACCCAATGAACTCGAGGGCGTGAAGGACGAAGTGCCCGTGGCCGATATCAGCCGCAACGAGTCGCGCTATATGCGCCGGATCCGCCGGATGTACGAATCACGCCGCATGTCGATCGCGCATATGAGGACGACGATCGAGGTGCTGCGCAGGCGCCCCGAGTCGCTGATTCTGACGATCGACGAGACGGAGTTGGTCTACACTCCGATTCCGGGCAATACGGCGACGGTGCTCATGGACGGGAGCGAAATCGAATTGCGTGAAGGCGAACACCGGGTTCGGACCAACGTCGATTGGGACGGATCGCTTCTTTCCCTGGAACACCAGGTGGTGTCCGGAGGAAGGGTCAAGGAGACGCTCGAGGTGATCGGCGACCGTCTCATCATGACCCGTTCGATCTCTACTGGCGGCGCGGCATCCGAGCCGCTGGTCCTTGCATACGATCGGAACTGAAGCCACTGCCCTGTCCTGATCGGGAAACGGGCGCGGTGACGGGTCGCGCCGAAGGATGACCTGGGAAGCATGGCTGACCCTGGCGGTCATCACCGTCGCGGTCCTGGTGCTTACGCGCGACCTTATCTCGCCGGCGGTCACCTTTACAGGGGCCGTGGTGATCCTGCTGGTCGCCGACGTACTGACCCCTGAAAACGCCTTTCAGGGGTTCTCGAACCCGGCGCCCCTCACGGTGGCCGCACTCTACGTCCTTGCCCGCGCGGTAGAGCGGAGTGGGGCGCTCCAGCCGATCGTGCGCCTGACCCTCGGCACGGGCCGCAGCGTCCGGGCGGCGCTGGTGCGGCTCACGGTTCCCGTGGCGGCGGCGTCGGCCTTCCTCAACAACACCCCCATCATCGCGATGCTGGCGCCGCAGGTAGGGGAGTGGGCGGACCAGCGCGGCGACTCGGCTTCCCGTTATCTGATGCCGCTTTCGTTTGCGGCGATCCTGGGCGGCATGACCACGCTGATCGGCACCTCTACCAACCTCGTGGTGTCGGGGCTGTTGCAGGCCGAGGGGTACGAGCCCTTCTCCATGTTCGAGTTGACCCGCATTGCGTGGCCGATCGCGGTCGTCGCGCTCGCGCTCAATGTGCTCCTGGCGCCGAAACTGCTCCCGGACCGGCTGCCGCCGCGTCAAGAGGCGCGTTCCGGCGGCCGCAGCTTCTCGGTCCGCATGATTGTCGAGCCGGGGGGACCGCTTGACGGCAAGCCGGTGGCCGAAGTCCAGACCGTGCTGCCCAAGACGGCGATGATCGTCTACTTCGAGCGGGACGGCGAAGGTGCGGGACAGATTGCCCCGGACAAGGTGCTGCGCGGAGGGGACTTCCTGACGCTGATCGGCGACACCGACGCGGTGCTGGACCTCCACGAGGTGTCGGGGCTGGCTTCGTCGCAGCAGCCGCACCTGCCTTACGAGTTTCGCAGTGCCCGACACGCGTACTTCGAGGCCATCATCGCGCACGAATCGCGTCTGGTGGGGCGCTCGCTGGCCGATGTCCGTTTCCTGGCGCGGTACCAGGCCACCGTGGTGGCGATCCACCGGGCCGGTGAACCCGTGCACGGTGCGCTGGCGCTCGAGCCGCTCAAGCCGGGCGACACGCTGCTGGTGATCTCCGACCGTGGCTTCGGCGACCGCTGGAGGGACCGCAACGACTTTCTGCTCGTATCCCGCTTGGGCGCACCTACTCCGGTGCTCACCCGGCAGGCGGGGCTCGTGATCGGGATCGGCGCCGTAATCGTCCTTGGAGCGGGGCTCGGGGTGCTGCCGATTTTGCATCTGTCGCTTCTCGGCGCCCTCGCGCTGGTCGGCTTCGGCGTCCTGAGTCCGAATGAGGCAAAGGACTCCATCGACTTCGACGTGATTGTCGTGATCGGGGCGGCGTTCGGACTCGCGGCGGCCGTGGAGGGCTCGGGACTGGGGCATGCCGCGGCCGATCTGGTGGCCGATGTCTTCGGGCGGTTCGGGGCGCAGGGGGCCATGGCGGGGATCATCGTCAGTACGATTGCGCTCAGCTCCATCATCACGAACAACGCGGCTGCCGCCCTCGTGCTGCCGATCGCGATCTCTACCGCGGCCGATTTCGGCATAGGTGCGCGCGCGGCGGCGGTGGCCGTCGCTCTTTCGGCCTCCGCCTCGTTCATGACCCCCATTGCCTACCAGACCAACCTGATGGTGTACGGCCCCGGCGGTTACCACTTTGGCGACTACGCCCGGCTGGGCACGCCGCTCACTCTCGTTGTGCTGGTGTTCCTGATCGTCGCGACGACGGTGGGGTAGGGGAGCTCTCGTCCGCCGTCAGGCCCCGCAGGACCGCCTCCAGCGCATCCTCGGCCATCTGCTCGAGTTCGCTGCGGCTGCGATTCTGGACCGGGTGGGGCACCCACACGATCATGGGTTCGAAGCCCAGTGACGGGATCTGAAAGGCGGCCGCCTCGCGGAAGGCTGTCGTGGCGACCAGGAGGCCGGGAAGGCCCATGTCGTCCAGTGCTTTGATGTCATGCAGACCGCATGATGCGCACGATCCTCAGTCGGCGAGCGCCTCGACCACGATGTCGGCTCCCGCGGCTATTTCGCCCAGAATCGCGGCGGTGGCGGGCTTGGCGTTGGTCGGCTTTGCGAAGCGCTTCGTCGCGACGCCCCTGGCGCGCAGCCGGGTCTCCAGGTAGTCGAGGAACTCGCCGGCGCGCGACTTGCCGATGTCGAAGAGCGCGACGGTGCGGCCGTCGAGGGCGGTCGGCGGTCGGGTTCTTGGCCGGTGGGCCGGAGCGGCCTCCGAGGTGGGGTCGTGCAGGGTGATTCCGGGGGTGTTCATTCGATGATCTCTCGGGTGACTGGGTGTGATTCCTCGAACAGCCGACCGCCCGGCCAACCTGAGAGGATGGCCGAAAACAGTCCGGCCGGACCGCCGGCGCGGACCAGCAGCAGGGCACCGGGATGGAATTTGGGGATGCGCTCGCGGCTGCGCGAGGACGGCATCCCCTCGGCGACGCCGCCTGCGCCCGCCTGGACGACCGCCCCATCGCACATGAGTTCGCGGTGCAGTGCGTCGGTGATCCGCTGCCGGTCCCAACCGGCTTCGCGGTAGGTGTGATAGTGCTCCGGTGAAAGAACCAGCACGGCCGGGGCCCACTCGCACAGCTTGGGGTGTCCGACCGACTGGAGGCCCATCGCCAGCGACCGCGTGAGCTCGCCGGGGGTGCGGGCTTTCTGATCGGTAACGCCCTGGAGCCCGTCTCCGGCAAACACGGTGACCGCGCTGCGCCCCGGCGGCACCCCGCGCGATACCGAGAGCGGTTCCCATGCGGCGTCGCTCTCGTCCTCGGCGAAGCAGAAGGTGTACTTGCCTGGCGATCCCAGCGTCGCCCGGTCGATCTCGCCGGGGCGCCCGCCGCCGACATTGCGCACCACGAGGTTGACCGCTCGGCCTATGGTCGCGTTGGCCCGGTTGCCCTGCCCCAGCGCGTTCAGCCCCCAGTTCATTCCGATGCGCCTCGCCACGGGTCCGTTGACGATGATCACCGGACTGGAGAAACAGGTGCTGCAGGTCACGCCGTGCAGGGTGAATCCGGGGTGCAACGCGGCCTCCAGCGCGGCGAGAACGACCGGCATGTACTCTGGCTTGCACCCGGCCATGACCGCGTTGACGGCGACCTTCTCGACCGTGCAGGGCGCCAGCTCCGGTGGTATTTCCCCGACGACGCCGCGCGGGCCCCGGCGGGTGCCGGCGAGCATGCGCAGGATTCGCTCGGGCGTGGGAGGGACCACGGGGAGGCCGTCCGTCCATCCGCGATCGTAACACGCTTCGACGGGATCGGTTTCGGGACCGACCTTGATGGCGCGCGAATGGATCCCGGTCTTGCCGAAACGCGCTGCCAGCGCTTCGGCCATTCCCGGCTCCACCGAGCGGGAACCGCAACCGGGCCGATACGCGGGGAGTCCTTCGCCGAGGTTCGACATGCCGGTGAGGGATTGCCACTCGGACGTATGCCAGCCCACCACCCGGCCCGTCTCCTGGTCGTCCTCAAGGCAGAGCAGGGTCGGGACTGTGTCTACTCTCAGGCGGAATGACTGTTCGAGGTCGCTGTCGTCGACCGAGATCGAGGCGAGTGTCGGACCGAGAAACTCGCCGTCATCCTGCCAGTAGACCGTCAGGTCGTGGCCCGAATCCGTGATCTCGCCCAGAACCGGCGCAACGAGATGGCAGGTCTCGCACTCATCCTTTACGATGGCGACGAATCGGGTGGTCAGGCTCATGCTGGCCCAGTCGAGTTCCCGGATGCGGGTGGATGTGGCGCACCGCCCGGCAAGGGGCCGTGTGTGATGCAAAATTGCCGAGCCGCCCGGTGACCGGCAATGGGCCGGATCCCGGAGCGGCTCGGCTGGGGATTGACGGGGCTTGCGCGCCTGGGGCTCGGCGGGGCGCCTGCGTCTGGACCGCTACCCGATCCAGTAGCTGAGCTTCAACATGAACACGTTGTCGCCCTGCTGATCCAGCAGCGTGCCGAGATCGCTCCCGAACGAGAAGGTCCCGTCCGACGCGAAGTGATTGCGGCCCTGCGACCATACGGCGAACAGGGTGGAGCCGGGGGTGTACTCCCAGCGGAGCACCACGTTGGACCGGAGCTGCTTGAAGTTGAAGTCCGGGTCATGGAAGGATTCGACCGCCCCGTCCCCGTCGATGTCCACCGTCGCCCGGCCATTGGCGTCGCCGACTTGCACGGGCACGAACCGGCGCTCGTATTCGTCCGCCCGCGGGTCGTCCACGCGCTTGAACTCTCCGTACCGGCCCGCCGATACGAAGGGCTGAGCGTATACCTGGAGCGACAGGGTCGGGGAGAAGGTCCAGTCGCCCCGGACCGTAATGCCCGCAGTTGTCTGCTCGATCCGCCCGAACAGATAGGCGGGCGATGCCAGGTCGAAGCGCCCGACCCATTGCGTCGCCTCGCTCTGCCGGTTCAGAAACGGTCCGGCCGACACCGTCGCCTGCGTGGACGGCCTCCAGAGAACGGAGGCATCGGCTCCGTAGCGCCAGGAGTCCGTCTCGGAGGTCACGGCCCAATTGTTGCCCAGTCTGAACTGCAGTGTCTTGCGGGAATCGGACGAGATCCCGAACCAGCCGGACCAGGCCGGATCGGATCGCAGCATTGGTCCACCCCGGAGTGCAGCGCTGCCCAGGCCGCCTGTCTCCCACAACACGCCTGCGTAGCCACTCCAGAAATTGTTGAAGGTTGCGTTTCCACTGACATTCACGCCCTTCTGATATGGTTCGCCGCCAAAGCTGTAGGGGGTCCAGGCGTTGACATCGAGGCTCCAGCGCTGCAGATGCTCGGAGGGCTGGTAGTGCTGGTATCCGACCCAGACGAAGGGAACCGCAAGATCGGCTTCGCGCATGAAGCCGAGGTCGTTGGAGTCAAAGCCTGGAGAACGCGCCAGCGCCCCGGTCGCGAAGCGCCAGTAGCCGCCCGAGATCTTGGCGAAGGTGGCCGAACCGGCCCAGCCGTTCAGCGACGTCAGTTCGGGATCGAACCGGGTGTGTTCGGCGTCCGGGCGCTGGAAGTAGCGTGCAGGGGACCGCTGCGTGCGTGCGATGGCCGCAGCCGAACCCTGCAGGGCGGACCCCAGGAGGTAGCCCGACACCACAAAACGATCGTCGCCGAAGCGGTGACGCGCGTCGGCGCCGAAGGTATGGGCCCTGGAATGCAGCGAGAGGGCCTCGGCGGCGGCGCCGTCCCGGATGGTCCATGTGGAGATTGCGCCCACGGCGCTCTTGCCGCTTCGGAAGTCCCTGGTGGCCCTTGCCATGCCGTACTGCGCCCCTGGCTCGACCACCTGATCGTCGAGGGGGCCCGTGGCGGCAATCCGCCGCGCGGTTTCGTTGCCGGTGAGTGCGTGAAGGAAGCCGAGCGACCACCCCGAACGGGTTTTACCGGATAGCTTGGCCGCACCGAGAATGCGGGTCCGCTGTGGAGCAGACGAGTACTGCGCGCCTGAAACGCGCCCCTGTGGAGTGCGGCCGATCCGTCTCGAATAGAACAGGCCTTCGCTGGCCATGTCCCCGCCGCCCTCCATGAAGCGGAATGAGAAGATGTTCAAGCCTTCCATGAAGAAGGGCCGCTTTTCGGGAAAGAATGTCTCGAATGCCGTCAGGTTCACCTGAGCCGGGTCGGCTTCGACCTGTCCGAAGTCGGGATTGATGGTGATGTCCAGCGTCAGATCGGTGGTGATCCCGTACTTCACATCCGCGCCCAACGTGGACGAAAAGTCGCTGGGATCGTAGAAGGGATCGGCCGCTGCGCCCGGCGAGGCCTGCAGCCTTACCAGCGAATACGGAACCAGTTCGACCCGGGCGGGTGGAGACAGGTCGCGCAGGCCTTCCAGGTCGCCGAAGCGGGATACCAGCGCTCCGTCCCCCTGGGAAATCGGCGCCCAGAGGCTCTGTTCGAGGTGGCGAGCGATCAAGCGCGAGAAGTTGATGCCCCAGATCTGGTGGGCCGCCCCATCGAAACGCAGTTGGGAGTAGGGGATCCGAAACTCGGCGGTCCACCCACGGCGGTCCGTGCTGGTGGCGACCTCCCAAACCGCGTCCCAGGAGTCATCCTCGTTGACGTCGTCGTAGAGGTAGCCATCGGATTTCACCCCCGCCGGGTTGACGCCGAACCGAAAGGCGGTGCGACGGTCGTGGTAGCTGTCGATCACCACGTCGACCCAGTCGGAGTGCGGACGGTCGTCGCGGCGGGCAAGCTGTGCCACGATGGAATCGGGCGACGTATCGAAAGCCCGGATTCCCACGAACAGGGCCTCGTTCCCGTAGAGCACCCTGGCTTCCGTCACCTGTGTGGGCTCCTCGCCCTCGTTGGGCTCGAAGACGATGAAGCCGTCCGCGACCGTGGCGGCGGCCCAATCGGCCTCGTCCAGAAACCCGTCGATCACGGGCGGAGACCCTGTCACTCGGTGCGCCTGCAACGAAGGCGGTGCCGCCCTCCCGCCGCTCCCTACCGCACTGGAACCAGTCTCCGGCTTCTGGCCCAGGAGGGTTGCGGGCGTGCTTGCCAGTCCCGCCGCCGCCACCGCCACCGCATGCACGCACACCCGCTTCCAGAACGTTCCCCGCAACCTCATCATCCCCTCCCGTTCTCGAACCCTCCCGGGCCCAGCTGATAGACTTTCAAGTGGCGTGTGCGAGTGCTCCGGCTACCTTGCCGTACTCGCCGCCAACCGACACGACGAGAGGAGGAGGCAGAAAGTTGCGAGCCGCCCCGCGCATCCGCCCCGGGTTCTTCAAGGCACACGGTCATGGCAACGACTACCTGGTCTTTGAGGAGGGTGCCGGGCCCACGCTCACGCCGGAGCTCGCAAGGCGGATCTGCGACCGCCACCGTGGTCCGGGTGGGGATGGGATCGTGGTGATGAGAACCGGAACCGGGGGCGACGAGCCGGTACTGCGGATGTTCAATCCGGACGGCAGCGAGTTCGAGCGCAGCGGGAACGGGCTGCGCATCGCCGCCGTGCACCTCCGCCGCCGGGGACAGGCTGGCGACGGCTGGTTTCCGGTGACGGTGGGTGGGGACCGTGTGCGAATGCGGGTGTCCGGCCCGGACTCCGCCGGGATCTACGACGCGATTGTCGAGATGGGGCGCGTCGGCTTCCCGCGGGGTGAGCCGTTCGTCCTTGCCGACAGGGTAGGGGAAGACGGGCGGGTCGCGCTCTCGCTGCCGGCGGTGGACGGCGGCGCAATCCGGTTGCAGGCCGTGCCGGTGTCAGTAGGGAATCCCCACGCTGTACTTTTCCGCGATGGGTGGACTCAGGCAGAGGTGGAGCACTACGGGGGGCTGGTCGCGACGAGCGACGCGTTCCCCCAGGGGGTCAACGTGCAATTCGCGGAGCCTCCCCTGCGGCGAGAGGTCCGGATTCGGATCTGGGAGCGCGGGGTGGGGCCCACGTCGGCGTCAGGCACGTCGGCTTGCGCCGCGGTGGCTGCGGCCACGAAGTCCGGTCTCATGCCCTTCGGCCCGGCCATCGTCAGGATGGAGGGCGGAGACATGGAAGTGGACCTTCGCCCCGATTGGTCAGTCCGGCTTCGAGGCCCGGTCGAGGAAGTTTGCGTCGGGGAGTTGGCCGCAGGGTTCGTCAGCGGTGCCTAGGTTCGAACCCGCGCAAGCAGCAGGAAACCGACCGCGAGGAAAACGAAGTTGGGTATCCACGCCGACAGAAAGGGGGACAGCCCCCCGGAAGCGCCGATGGCTCCGAAAAGCCTCATGAGCATGATGTAGACAATGGTCGAACCCAGGGAGACCCCGACTCCCAGAGCCGCACCCCCCTTCTTCACCGTCGTCGCCAGCGGAGCACCGAAGAGCATTACCACCAGGGTTGCCGCGGGAATCGAGAGCTTCTGGTCGCGCTTCACGAGCAGTTCGCCCGGATCGCCGCCCGAGCGGTACACGGCCGCCGCGCGCCTCCCCAGCTCCTCATAGCCCATCTCGTCTTCGTCGGGCGGGTCGTTCCTCAGTTCCTCGGGAGGGACGCCCAGACCGGGCCGCCGATAGCGCGAGAAGGTGTACGAGGTTTCGCGTCCGGTGGGGTGGATCACGCGGAGGTAGCCGTCGAGGAGGGTCCAGCCGTCCTGTTCGGTGTAGTGCCCCTGATTGGCCCACACGTGGCGCAGCGAGCCGTCTTCGTCCTTGCTTTCGACGAGCACCCCATCGATCGAACGGTTGGACACGAAGAGTTGCTGGATGCTCAGCGTCTCCCTGTTTTCGGTCTGATGCACGAAGTTGTTGCGCCAGTCCCCCCGCACCTCGCGGTCTCCGAACGTCTCGGCCGCCCGTCTGTTCATGGAGGGAACCATCGAGCCGACGAAGAACACTCCCGCGGTAAGGATCGCCCCGACCGGCCACAGGGACGCCACAAGGCGGTGGAAGGAGACTCCCCCTGCCTTTGCCGCCATGATCTCGCTGTGGACGGTCATGCGGTTGATGGTGAAGACGGCGGCCACCAGTGCGGCGATGGGCGCCGACAATACCATGAAGTGCGGGTACATGAAGACGTAGCCGAGCGCGATGTCCGCAACCGTGAGCCCGCGATCCAGGAACTGCCCGGTCCGCTCGGAGAGATCCCCCAGCACGAAGATGATCGGGACACTGACGACGAAGACGCAGAAGAGCCAGGTGAAGCTGAAGCTCACCATTCGGTCGAGCGTGCGCATCATGCCGCCGCCTTCGCATTCGTGGTGCGACGCCGCGTCAGCCTCTTGATGGCCAGCCAGATCTCACGCCAGCCTCCTCCACGGGTGGAGGCGATCCAGCGGCCCATGCGCGAGACCAGCAGCGTCCCGGCGACGAACCAGATCACACTTGGTGCCCACATGCTCCACATCGGGTCGGCCAGGTTCCGGTCCGCCCATTTCTCGCCGCTCGTGAGGCCCCACTGGTAGATCCCGATCACGAGCGCCGAGACCACGATGACCATGCTGACCCCGCCCTGGGGGAACCGGATGCCCACCGGCACGCCGACCATCACGAAGATGATGCAGGCCGTCGCGATCACCAGCTTCTTGTGGATTTCCACGCGGTATTGATTGACCTGCCGCCCGAGCGCTTCGGCACGCGCAGTGTTGGTGCGGGCGGAGGTCGCCAGCATCCGGGCGAGGTCGTCGGAAGGCAACTGGGTCGATCCCGGGATGGCCAGGGTCTTTGCCAGCGGCGGACCGGCGGCCCGCGCGGAATCGGCAGCCGCGCCGCGGCCCAATGCCCGGTCGACCGCGTCCAACGCTCTCTGCCGGGAATCGCCTCGCACCGCGTCCAGCTCCTCCTGTCTCGCTCTCTCGGCGTCCATGAGCATCAACACGGACATCTCGCGATCACTGCGCTGGTCGGTCCCCGAATCCTCGAAGACATCGCCCACTCCGCGCAACACGTAGAGCTGCCGCTGGAACTCGATCTGGTGGAAGGTCCCCAGTTCGCCGCTGCCCACCTCGTACACGTGACCATCGTAGAGCCGGAGGTGCAGATCGGTGAAGGAACTGTTCAGCTGCATCTCCCCGCGATCGGCGTAGGTGGTGCGCCGAACCCCCTGTTGGCTCATATCATAGATGGTGACACCGGTCAGCTCCGATGAGTCCTGATCGATGGCGTCGGCCACGAGGAAGTACGGCCCGATGCCGTTTTCGGCCTCGATCTGGTTGACTGCCTGCTCGCGGAGTTGAAAGGTGGGACTCTTCTGGCGGATCGAGTTGCGCAGATTCTTGAGTTGGTGATTCGCCTCCGGGAGAACTTGGTCGTTGAATACGAAGGTCACAACGGTAAGGAGGGCGCCGAAGGCCAGTACGGGGAGGAACAGTCTGCGGGGGCGCACCCCGCCGCTGGACATAGCCACGATCTCGCTGTGCGTGGCCAGCTCGCTGAAGGCGTAGAGAACCGCCGGGAGGATAGCCATGGGAAGAGTGACGGCGATGGTGTGGGGCAGCGACAGCACGAGGGCCTCGAGGATGATCTCCCTGGGCAGCCCCTTGCCCACGAGGTCCTCCAGCCGCTGGGCGACTGTGTTCACAAAGAGCAGCCCGGTCAGCAGGCTGAAGGCAAACAGGAATGGACCCGTGAGAGATCGCAACAGGTAGCGGGTCAGGATTGTCATGTTCGGTCGGGCTGGAACTCGAGTCCTCGTTGGTTGGAAGTCCCGGCTTGGATGTCCCGTGTGCTCCTGTCGGTTGTCCGGCGCAGGGGTGGACGAATCCACTGCCTTAACCATGGAACATAACCGTTCCGTGACCGACGGCCGGCGGATGGCATGCAATCCGCGAAGATCGCGATGCGGCTTGCCGCCACACCGGGGAGACCTGCTGCGATCCGCGTGCGTCCTGGCTTTCCTGATTCTCGGCTCGACGGGCCGGGCCAGCCCCCAGGCCGGGCAGGTGCCGCCCCCGCTTGCGGACACGGCTCTGTGGGTAATGCCGGAGTTGCGGGAACCGCCCCGACCGCTGCTGTCGCCTCCCGCCACGCCGGTGCCGGTCGTGCGCCTCGGGCTGGCTCTGGTTCCGGTCACGCGCGTCGGTTCCGTCCTCGCGGCGCCGGATCCGATCAGCGGGATGTTTCTGATCGGCGCGGCCGCCGATTCAGCCACCTTCGCCCTTCCTCCCTCCGTACCCCCCGACTGGGCTGCCAACCCGTTGCTGCGCTTCGGATCGCTCGGGCGCACCATCCACTACGGGAACCTCCCGGATCCGCGCGCGAGGGCGAGCCCGGACCGCCGCGCGGCGCAGGACAACCGCTTCCAGAACGAGTTCGCCGACCTGGGCTTTTCCCTTCGGGGCACAGGTCAGCTCGGGAGTGACTGGACTCGATACAGACCCTGCGACGAGACGGTGCAGGTGACGTGCGAGGTGTCGCTTCTGCCGCGGCTTTCGCCCGACATCCAGTTTGCGGCCAACGCCGACGGGTCCATCGCCGGACGGATCCGCGTCGACGTCGACTACGACCAGACTCGCGAATTCGAGGGCGCCAATCGGGTCAACATCCGATACCAGGGTCTGCAGGGGGAATTCCTGCAACGGTTCGACGTGGGCGATGTGGACTTTGCCCTCCCGCCGTCGCGCTTCCTGTCCGAGGCTGTGCCTGCGGGCAATTTCGGCTTTCAGGCGGCGATGCAGGCCGGTCCCGTCGACATCCGCTCGGTGTGGGCCCAGCAGAGCGGCGAGGTCAACTCGCGGCGATTCCGGTTGGAGGGATCCGGACGCGGTCACGCACGGACCGACACGCTGGTGCTGGATGATGCCGACTACGTCGACGGGCAGTTCTTCTTCCTCTTCGATCCCGTCGCGTTCCACGACTACCCGCACATCGACGCACTCGCGCTCACCCGCGCCGACGCGCCCCCCAGCGTGACGCCCGGACGCGAGCCGATCCAGCTCTACCGCTCCGAGATCGACCTTTACGCGCGGCAGCAGGTGGAAGGCTACATACAGGCCGACGCCCTGGCCGGAGCCGGCGCCGACACGGTCAGCGAGTCCGCCTGGTTCCGTTATCTGCAGGCGGGCCAGGACTACGTGATTCATCCGAGCGGCCTGTGGCTTGCGTTGCGAGCGCCGCTGGGACCGGGCGAAGTCCTGGCAGTCACCTATGTCACCGAATCGGGCGACACGATCGGGACGTACAACCCCGAACGGATCTACCTGGAGGGAGGGCGCCCGCGCCTGAAGCTCCTGAAGGCGACATCCGCGCAGCATCAGCCCGGCAGGCCCACCTGGCGCAGCGAGATGCACCAGATCTACCGGGTCTCTTCCTCGGGAGATGTCGAGCCGGGGTCCGTCGAACTCACGATTTCCCTCGGTGAAGAGAGCGCCGGCCGCACCTTTGCGCGTCGGCCCGACGGCGACGACCTGACGTACCTGCGCCTCTTCGGACTCGACGAGGAGTCGCCGGTGGACCGCATCGACCCTTCGCAGATCTATCGGCCGGCTCTGGATTCCTTCGATGACCAGCCCCCCGTTTCAGGCACCTTCATCGTCTTCCCGACCCTTGAGCCGTTCTCGAACCCGGCCCCGCTGCGCAGCCTTCCGATCGACTCCATGGAGGCACGCCGGATCCTGGGCGCCAACCGCAATGAGCGCATCTATCTGGACGCCGATCCCTTCGAGCGCGAGAACGGGGGCGTGTTCCGCCTGAACCTGTCCTACGAGGTCCGCGGGCAGGGACTGGTGTCGTCATTCGTACTCGGAGCGGTCGGGATCCGGGAGGGGACGGAGCGCGTGACCCTCGAGGGTCGGCCGCTCATCCGTGGAGTCGACTATCTGATCGACTACGACGTGGGGCAGCTGACCCTCGTCGACCCCGACGCTCTGCTCGCGACAAGTCCGGGCCGGTTTCTCGAGGTCTCGTGGCAGCAGCGCAGCTTCTTTCAGGTCGCCCCGTCGTCGGTCTTCGGGCTCAATGCACGCTACGACATGGGAGACTATGGAGCACTGAATCTGATCGGCCTCTACCAGACCGAGGACGAGCTCGTGCGCCGGCCGCAGCTGGGCGTGGAAGCGGGCGCCGTGGGGCTGGGTGGCGTCAACGCGAACCTGGATCTGGATGCGCCCCTGCTGTCCAGAGTGCTGGACGCGATACCGGGACTGGACCCGGGCGGTCCCTCATCCATCCACTTTTCGGGCGAGGCCGCGGTCTCGCTGCCCGACCCCAACAAGCAGGGAGACGTGTACATCGACGACTACGACGGGCTGAACACGCGTCCGCTCTCGGTGCAGAGCAACGAGTGGCGTCGCGGCAGCCGGCCGGCGTTCAGGGATGGGGCGGAGGACGCGTTGCCGCCGATGGTATCGGAGCGCAGCGTGGCGGCGCTGACCTGGCAGCACACGTGGATTCGGGAGACCGCCGGGGGCGATAGTCTGGGGGTCTTTCAGGGCTTCAACCCGAGCACGGAAATCGACCAGCAGATCCGGGTCACGGGGAGCGCGCTCCGCGATCCCGGGCTCTTCGTCCAGTTCCGGCCGGAGAGCGGCGACAACGTGGGGCCGGGTGCATGGTCGTCGATCACGACGGTACTCAGCCCCACGGGCTCGGACCTGACCAAGAGCGATTTCATCGAATTCTACGCACGCGGTGGAGAATTCCTCACCCTGGTACTGGATCTGGGGATCGTGAGCGAGGACGCCTTCTTCGTGGATACCGCCGGCGCAGTCAACGGAGTGAAGCCCATCGTACACGTTCCCTGGGGGCAGGGGATTCTGGACCAGGAAGCCGATCCCCGTCGGGGTGAGATCTGGGGAAAGACCACCGACGGACGGGGCGTGTGGAACGAGGACTGCTTCGCCGAGCGGGCGCGGGTCTACCCCCTGGGCGACCCGAACGCCAATTGCACGCGCGGCAACGGAAGGCCGGACACCGAAGACCTCGACGAAGACGGCAACCTGGACACTCTGGAGCGCTACCGCCGTTTCGTGATCCGCCTGGATGGCGCGTCGCGCTATCTGGTCCGCGATCAGAACGAAACCGGTACTCCGTTCCGCCTCTATCGGGTTCCGCTCCGGGATCCTTCGGGCATCGACGTTGGCGGGACCATCACCGAAGCGGAACTGCGCGCGGTGCGCCACCTTCGCCTGACGGTTGCGGGCAAGCGCAACGATTCCTTCGTACTGACCCGCATGGGCATTGTCGGCTCGACCTGGATCAAGCGTTCGCTGACCGGCGTGCTGACCGGGCTCGGCGGCGACACCACCTCCATCCAGGGCAGGGTAGAGGTCGGGACCGTCTCCCGCGTGACGGTCGGGGACAGCTACGTTTCCCCGCCCGGCGTCATCGAGCAGCTTGACGATCCCACGGTGACCTTTGGCGGGCAGGGGGTCGAGTTCAACGAGCGTTCGCTGTCCATCGACTTCGAGGATGTGTTGCCCGGTGATCGGGTGGAGGTGTACAACAGGTTCCCTCAAAGGCCGCGCGACTTCCTCTCGTACAGGGAGGCAAGGCTGTGGGCCGTAGCGGCCTCCGGCGACTTCGGATTGCACGTCCCCGCGTATTTCTTCGTCAAGATCGGGACTGACGACCGGAACTTCTACATGTACCGGACCCGCCTGGATCAGGCTGATTCACCCGGCTCGGTGACGGAGGTGGACTGGCTGCCGGAGGTTGTGATCGACTTCGAGGAATGGCTTCAGCTGCGCCGCCGCGCGGAAGAGCAGCTCATTCTGGAGCCGCGGCTGCCCGGCGATCCCCCCCTGGTCCTGTGGTCCGCCGATTCCACCTACTCCGTGGTTCTGCAGGACCGGGGGCGCGCGCCCAACCTGGCGTCCGTGCGAGAGATCGGTCTGGGGGTGTTGAACGAGACGGGCATGCCGGTCTCCGGGGAGGTGTGGGTGGACGAGTTCCGTCTCTCGCGCAGCATCCGTGACGCGGGCATGGTGTCGGCCATCGATGCGGAAGTGCGAGGCGGAGAGTTCCTGCAGTCCCGTGCGTCCTTTCGCAGCCGGGGCGGGTACTTCCGGCAGCTTCGGACGACGCCGGTCTTTCAGAACGACCGCACCCTCGATGTGCAGACTACCCTTCAGCTGGGTCGTCTGGCTCCGGAGAACTGGGGTATCGAAGCGCCACTCTCCCTCAGCTACGAGCGGGAGAGTCAGGCACCCATCTTCATTGGACGCAGCGATGTTCGCGCGGACCGGCTCGAGGGGCTGCGTGAACCGGGCTTCAACCGGACCCGTGTGGACTTTTCTCTGCGCCGGCGCACCCCTGAGCAGGACGGCTTCTGGGACACCTTCCTGGAAGGATTCGATGTGCGCGCGGGAGTGGTCCGCTCATCTCTGAATACCATCACCACCGAGAGCGATGGAGAGGGACTCGACGCATTCCTGGGATATGGCCTGAGTCCTCCGCGCCGCGACTTCGCCATCTTCCCGGGGCGTGTGGGATCGCTGCTGCGTGCAATCCTGCCGTCGTTTCTGGAGGATCGAATCGCAGGGGCCCGACTCCGCTGGACTCCGGAGAGCTTCGCCCTGGAGAGTGAACTGTTGAGCCGTGAACTCGGCATTCTGCGCTTCGACAGGATCATTCGGACCCCTGGGGACTCGCTTGCCACGGCCAAGCAGGCTCCTCGCAAGTTGGTGAGCGGAACGGCGCGTGTTGCATTCCGCCCGGTGGAATCCGTCACGGCCCAGGCGGATCTGTTGAGTGGTCGAGATCTCCTGGCGGTGGAGCGCCTTGCGACGGACCCGGCCACGCGCGAACTCCTGGCCGCGGAACGAAGGCTTGTCAGGGGTGTCGATTTCGGTTGGGAGGTGGACCGGCATCTGCGAACCCGGCTTGCGTATCAGCCGCGGCTGTCGGATTGGGCACGGACCAGCGTCCAGGTAACGACGATCTACCTCTCCGAGCGAAACTCCGACCTGGTCGAGGTCCGCAACACTCCCTTCGACACGGCGCTCGTGCTGCTGCGCAATGTGGACGGACAGCGCAACCTCACGGCGGCCCTGTCGCTGGATCCGGGGCGGATGGGGCAGTCGGGCGGCGGGAGCGACGCCGAGGGCTGGTGGACGCGCGCTTTCGATCCGCTCTCGGTCACCTATTCCAGTGGCCTGACCTCCCGATTCAACCGCGATGCGGTCGACCCGGGAGCCGTGTACGAACTGGGCTGGGGCAGCCGCGAGGACTTCCTCATGATCGGTTCCGACTCGGCCTCGACACTGAGCGAGCGGGATCGGGTGAATGTACGGGGCGGACTGCGCTTTCCCGGCTCCGCCAACCTGCGCCTCAGCTACGACCGCTCATTGAACGAGACGCTCGACACGCGCTCCGACAGGGAGGGAACACGCCGCGTGTGGCCGGATCTGGACGCGTCAATCGGCGACGTGCCCCTTCCAGCGTTCCTCTCGATCGCGGTAGAGCGCCTCTCGCTGAGTTCCGGCTTCAGGCGGGAGGAGCGCAGCTTGGAGTTCGGCGCGGGAACCCTCCAGGATCGCTTCCGCGAGGACCGGGAGATCCCGCTATCGGTCACGCTGGCGCTGGTGAGGGGACTGACACTCGCCTATGAGGGCCGTGCGAACCGAGGCGAGAGTCATGACCCGACAGGCGATACGCGAAGGGTTGCCAATGCGCATTCGCTGCTCGCCTCGGCGCGTTTTCGCTCACCCCTCAGGGCGTTTCGCGAACGGGGGGCGCCGCTGCGCCTGACCCTGAACCTGAGATACCTCGACGAGGTGCAGTGCCGGATCGCGAGCCTCGACAGCCCATGTGTGGCATTCATCGACCAGTTGGAACGCGATGCGTCGCTATCCGTCGACTCGTCGGTGCGCGATTTCCAGCTCGGCATCCGGCTGCGCTACCTGGACCGCCGCTCCTTTGTAGGACTTCGGGCGGGCTCGACCCAGTTCCAGCTCAACATTTTCGGCCGGTTTCTGCTGACGTCGGATCTGCTGTCACGCAGCCCGTCGACGCGATAGTCCCATCCGGCCATGAGAGCGGACCACTGAAATCCAGTGTCGTCCATAGACGTCCGTAGAGTTCTGTAACAACCTGTATTTCAACAAGTTAGATAGGGTCTCTCCTGCTCTTATCCATCGGCTACATCCCTTGCGATCTACTGCCATCCCGGCTACGATTAGGGAATGAATAATGTTACCAGTTCCCGCATACAGCGCCGGAGAGGCAAGCCCAGGGGCCGGCATCCCCACAACCGGCTCTCCGCCGCTTTCGTGCGTTCGGCTCCCCCCGGACGACACTGCGACGGGAACGGACTGTACCTCTACGTCAAGAAGACCGGAACCCGCAGTTGGATCCAGCG
>LXNI01000225.1_pt1 | contig 71769 bp, 57 predicted proteins | sample 809091 | NCBI WGS metagenome assembly LXNI01 (sample SAMN04870527, study PRJNA318959) | sponge metagenome | biome: 01000161; feature: marine sponge reef; material: water | host: Sarcotragus foetidus | place: Greece: Milos, Mediterranean Sea | collected 2013-05-29 | depth 5-7 m
CGGGACAGGTGGCCCCGCCGGTTCCAATCGTATCGGCAATACCCTTACGGGCGCGTCCAGGTAGGCGAGGCCGGTGTAGCCGATGGCATTAGGGGCCTCCGCGACCCGGGCGGCGACAGGAAATACGACCTTGTCGAAATGCACGTCGCTGCGCCATTCTCCGCGGCGTTCCCCCACATTGAGCACGCGCTGGCGGAAGAACTCCTCAAAGCCGTTCCAGGGCTCGACGCCGAAGCGCCTGACTGGTCTTTCCGCCCAGTCTCCTCCAAGACCCAGGTCGCCCCAGGTTTCGATTGCGGAGCCGCCCCGGTGTCGCGTGGATGAGAAGGCGGCATCCAGTTGCTTGAGCGATATTTCCTCCAGCGGGTTGCTGCTGTGGACGAACACCGCCAGCGCATCAAGAAAACCGTAATGGCGATACGAGCCGGCAACAATGGGGATGCTGAGCGGCGGATAAGCATATTTCGCCTCGAAGCCGGCGATGTCCGTAGGCTTCAGCTCACGGGAAACGAAAACGAAATCCACGTTACCCGCAATCAGTTCCAGGGCGCCCAGACTGCCCGCGTAGGGAGGCGAGAGAATGATCTCGACGTTCGGGTAGATCGCCTGGAACGCGGCTGTCCAGGCGTTGATCAACCTTGGCAGAATGTCGGATGCCGCCGCCCTGTAACGTCCAAAGATGCTCGCCGAGTCAACGGGCCGATAGTCGGGAAGCGCTTCATCCAGCGCAGGTTGCAACAGTTCGGGGTCGGGCTCCGTCCTTCCCTGTTCGACACCCTGCGCTTTTTCCTTCTCGGTTCTGAGCGCTGCAGAGGGAACGGCAGGGGCAACCCATTCAACGGCGTCATCATTGGTCGCGGCGCTTTGCGCACCATTAGGGGTCCACGCAAGCGCGAGGCAGGTCAGCAGCAGGGCAATCGATCGGGGGAAGGTCATATTCGCCGAACTCCAGGAAACAGTGTGGGAGCGAGCATATCCAAAACGCGACCTGCGCGTATCCGTCATTTGGCTAAGCACACGCTGCCCCCTTGTGGCCACCGAGCGTAGCATATCGTGTTACACTTCTCGTAATGATCCGAAGCTTCCGGCACAAGGGATTGGCCGAACTGTTTGAGCACGGACGAAGCCGGCGGGTTCGGGCCGATCTGCATGCCCGATGCCTCAGACGGTTAGAAGCTTTGGATCAGGTTGAGGCGTTGCGTAACTTGAACCTGCCCGGTTTTGGTTTACATCCGCTGCGCGGCAAACCTGAACGTTACAGTCTGTATGTCAATGGCCCGTGGCGCATTACGTTTGAATGGGAAGACGGAGAGGCGGTTCGGGTTGACTTGGAGCAGTATCACTGAGGTGAGTATGGCTGAGTATCAAGTTAAGCGCCCTGTGCGGCGTAAGCCGGTGCATCCCGGCGAGATCATGCGTGAGGACGTGTTGCCGGCAATTGGCCTGTCGGTTAGTGAAACGGCCAGGCGGCTTGGCGTTTCGCGCCAGCAGCTTCATCGAGTTCTGGCTTGCACCCACCCCATCACGACCGAAATGGCTTTGAGAATAGGCAAGTTCGCCGGTAACGGGCCGGAGCTTTGGTTACGACTGCAGCAGAACTATGACCTGTGGCACGCGGAGAGGCGATTGAAGCGGGAACTGGACGAGATAGAGGCAAGCGCAAGGGCCGCTTAAGCGCAGCTTCCGGTACAGCCCACTAGGGAGTGACTTCGCGGAAGGCGCGGTGCAGGGGAAAGTAGAGCGCGGTTCGGATTGGGCGATTCTCCCGCGCCCGCATGGCTGAACGGTACCGCTCGAGTTGCGGCGCGTAACGCCGCTCCTCTTCATCCAGGAAACTATCCAGGTCGGCGCCTTCGTGGCGGGAGGTCTTGTAGTCGACGATCCAGCGCTCTCCCTCATGGACGAAGCTGCGGTCCAGGATCAGGCTGCGAGTGCGGCCGTCTTCCTGCAATGAAAGCGGCAGTTCGCTGGCCGCTTCCTCGTGGCGCTCCAGCGTCCAGCGGCCCTTTTCGTCATCCAGCGTATTGCGTAGCGCGGTCTCCACGTCGGCTGTCAGTGACTCCAGTTCGTCCGACGGAACGCCGTAAGACTGCAGGATGCGGCGGGTCCTGGGGCGCAGGCTATCGAGATGCCCGGGCAAGAACGCATCCGTACCCCGCTCGGCAAATTCCTGCAGCCAGCGGTGCACCGTGAGGCCGAGGACCCGGGCGCGCTCGCCGGCCCAGACGTACGAAGGTGACTGAACCTCTTCGGGGGCGGGAGCGACCATGGGCTCGGGAGGCTTCGGCGGTCGCCAGTCCGTTGGCACGCGATGGATGACGGGGTCCACGAAGCGCCGCCTTCTTGCGCTGGGCCCCTTGGCCGGCAACGGCGCCGGAGGTTTCTCGTCGAACAGGCGTTCCAGGGCTTCCTGCAGGTCGGCCGCCATGGTTCTTGCCGTGGGCCTGAATTCTCCCGGACCCTGCGTCTCTTCGTCACGGACGAGACCCACCAGCAGGTTAAGCCGGCTGCGCGCACGGGTGCTCGCCACGTAGAGCAGGCGCTTGCGCTCGGCGTCTTCGCGCGCTTTCGCCAGCGCATCGAGGTAGGCAAACACGGCATCGTCGTCATTGCCGCGGCTTGACGGCGGAACGGCCAGGAGGGTCGCGCTCCCCGCCCTCCCGCCCGGGCCGTTTTCGCCGGGCGGCGGCTGCCACCACCGCAGGACAGGCGCCCTGCCGCCCGTTATGTTGCGCCCGAGCCCCGGCAGGATGACGGTATCGAACTCAAGGCCCTTGGCCTTGTGCATGGTCAGGATCTGTACCTGGGCGCCGGTCTCCGGGTTGGTCACGAATTCGTCGGCGAGTTGCAGCGTGCGGGCAACCGCGTCATCGATCAGGCTGCCTGTGCTGGCTTCGGCGAGGCTGTCCAGGAACTCGCCGGCGTGACGCACGGCATTCGCGTCGGTGTTGCCCGCGGGGCCTCCCAGCGCCAGCCAGGTCCCTTCCACCCAGCTGCGAAAATCCAGCTGTCCCTTCAATTCAAGTGCGTTCTCAAGCACCGGGATGACGCGGGCCAGGCGAGCCTGCCCGTCCTCGCTCAGCGTCTCCAATAGTTCGGCATCCGAAAGCAACTCGTGGATTGTCTTTCCCGGGTCGTTATGACAAAGCCGGTGCAGGTCTTCAAGAGTCAGGCCGCACCATGGCGCCCTCAACAGGGCCAGCCACGCAATCCGGTCGGCGGGCTGCGCCAGTGCGCGCGCGACGGCGGCGAGGTCCTGCACCACGCTGTAGCGCCTGCGGCGATCGAACTCGGTGCGGCTGACCTTGATTTCGGTCCTGCCCAGGGCATGGCTGATTTCCTCGCCATGCGTGCGGCTGCGAACGAGAATTCCGATGGTGTCGTTCGGGCGTTCTTTCAGGGTCTTTCGGACGGTCCGCTCGACAATTGCAACCTCCGACTCATGGTCGCCCTTGCGGAAATGGTGGAGCTCGACCCTGGAGTCTTCCGAGGCCGCGCCCGGGGCCGGTTCGCAGGGCGTATAGGGCACCGTGCCCATGTGCGTATCGCCGCGGGCCGGAAAGACCTGCGGGAATATCTCGTTGAACCAGCCGACAAGCACGGGTGTCGAACGGAAGTTGACGGTCAATTTCAGCAGTTCCGGCCTCAACTGTTCCAGCCCCAGTTCGCAGACCCGCAGGTAACCGCGCACGTCCGCTTCGCGGAACCCGTAGATGGATTGCATGGGGTCGCCTACCATGAATACTGTGCGTCCGTCCCCGTCCTGCCACTCGCGGATCATTTGCTGCAGCAGGTCGAGCTGGGTGCGGGAGGTATCCTGAAACTCGTCCACCAGGATGTGGCGCAGCCGCGCATCCAGGCGTTCGGCGAGGAAAGATGGCCGATCGGCCTGTCCCAGGGCCCTGAGGGCCGCCTGGCTGACCTCGGTATAGTCGGTTTCCCGGCGTTGGGCGAACAGTACCTTCAGATGCGCAAAGGCGTTTCGCAGGACCCGCATGACGCAATGCACCAGTTTCAGGCGTTCATCTTCGTACGCGGGCGATTCCAGGATGCGCAGACGCGAAAGGCGCTCGCGAAACTCGCGGGAGTTGCGAATGGCCTTTTCCAGTTCCGGATCGAGTTTCTTCCTGAACCTGGCATACCAGTCGTTCTTCTTTGTCAGAAGGTCGGCGGCAGCGCGGCCCCAGCCCGCGAGCGCTTCGGGTCGGGCGGGGTCTTGCGATTCTCCTTCGCCTGCCCAAAGCCGGGCAAAGGCGGATTCAAATGCGCTGCGGTGCTGTCCAAGGCTGTCCAGCATTCGGCCGGTCTCGCGCCGCACCAGGCCGCGCAGCGCCGCCTTGAGCGCGCCGGCATTGTCTTCGGCGCCGAGCAGCGGCAGCCACTGCTCGCGCTTGGCCAGCATCCCCGCGATCAGTTGGGTGAACTGCTGCGCTTGACCATCCAGGTGCCGCAGCAAGGTTTCCACGTCGTGGTCACCCTGCCGGATGCCCTCGCGCAACAGGGTTTTCGCGGTCAGTTCGTACAAGGGTTTGGCGTCGGCTCGAAGGCTGCCGAGCGCCCCGCCACCGCTGGAAACAGGTGAACTCACCGCCAGCCAGGATCCCAGGGCGTCGATGGTGATGATGCGCAGCCGGGCGGGGTTGTCCGGAAGGTCCCAGCCGCGCTTGCGGGACTGCTCGAGCACGCGCCGTGCCAGGCGCAGGCTCAGCTGGCGGTGCGGAGGCGCGTGGGGGTGCTCGGATGCCGCCTCTCTCAGGCTCCTCGATACGCGCTCGCGCATTTCAGCGGCCGCCTTGCGGGTAAACGTAATGGCCAGCACGGCGTCGGGTTCCTGCTCGCGTCCCAGCAGCCGCAGGTAGCGCTGGACGAGCAATTCGGTCTTGCCCGAACCTGCGGGGGCCTGGACGATGAACGAGCGCTTCGGGTCGAGCGCCCGTTCGCGAATTCCCTGGTCGGCCGGAGCCGTCACGATTGCTCCAGTTCCTGGATGCGGCTGAGTACCTGGTACTGTCCGCGAGCGCTGTCGTCGTAGGAGAAGATCTGCAACCGGGCATCGCCGGCACCGAGTTCGCTCGCGGCCCTTTCGAGGGCCTGGCGCCAGGCCGCCAGGAGACTCTCCCAATTCTGGTGTTTCTTAAAGTCCCTGTGTTTCGAGATGGGCACCAGTTTGGGCATTGCCTTACTGCCGGGGATGCTGGCTTCGGAATCGCAGATGCCCACGACGGAAGTTTCCCTGCCGGTCAGGTAAACGTAGGCTACGGCCGAAACGCCCTCGGTCGCGAGCGCGTAGGCCGGAAGCTGGCTGGATCGAAGCCAATCAGGGTTGAGCCCCGAGAGCGGGAGTTTTCTGCCGGTCTTGTAGTCCAGCACCAGCGCGCCCGATTCCTCGCCGGCTTGGTCCACCCGGTCCAGGCGCATGGACAGCGTGATATCACCCAGCTCAAGCTGTACCCGATCTTCCAGCCCGGTCACGCGAAACTCTCCTCTTGCCAGGTCCAGCCGGGCCCAGTCCAGAGCCAGTTGCACCGCCCGCTCACGCTCCAGCCGCAAGAGCCCGAGCACCAGGGCGCGGGCGCCCAGCGGTTCGTCCCTGGGAATCCCGGCCGCCCATTCTTCAAGCCGGGGGCGCAGTTCGTCGAAGTTCGCTTGCAACGATTCAGCGTCTCCGTACTCGGCGTACAGGTCGTGCAGGAGCTTGTGCACGATGCTGCCGCGATCCAGCGGGCTCAGGCCTTCCCAGGGCCTCGGATATTCCCTCGCGTGCAGGCGGTACTCCGCGAACGCTCGAAACGGGGAGTTCAACTGACAATCCATCAGGTGGGTTCCGCCATTGAACTCCTCGCCCTCCGCCTGCCCGGGAGCCGGGTCGTAGTGGAGCTGCACAAGCGATGCGCTCGAACGCAGGTCTTCGACGAAGAGATCCGGGTGTTCGCCGCCGTGCAGCCGCGAACGCTCTCGCAGGGGAACCGAAGCGATCAATGGACTGCAGGTCGTGGCGACGCCCTCTTCAGCGACTTCGGTCCAACTGAAAACCACCTCGTCGGCACTGGAGAGCAGCGCCGCGGTTTGCGCCCTTGCCCGCTCCAGTGCGATCTGCGGGCTGGCATGGGGCATCTTCAGGCGCCTTTGCAATCCCAGGGGAAGCAGGGGCACTGGGCGCACCGCCCTGGGCCACAGGCTGGCGCTTGCGCCGGCAACCCACAAGCGCTCAAAACGCAGGCCCGCGGCTTCATCGACGGGAAGCAGTTCCACGGCATCGTCCGGACCCTGCGGCTGGAACTTCTGCTGAAGCGCCATGGTGTTCAGCCGGGCGAGCGCCACCGGAAGCGCCACGGTGCCGCTTGCAACGGCATCGCAGCCGCCGAACTCTCCCAGCAGGCGGGTCCATGCCTCCACCGCCTGTTGCTCGCTGCTGACCAGTCCCCGCCGGCCCGGCCAACCCAGTGTGCGCAGAAACGATGTGAATACCGCGGCCCAGGTCCGGTAAGAGTGCGCCTTGCCCTTTCCGCGGGCCTTTCGCGAGGCCTTCCAGCCGTTCTGAAGTAGATCCGCGAGCCGGGGAGTTCCGCGCCCTGCCCGGGCCATGAGCTGTGGTCGCGTGATCTCCCCGCCCACCAGTTTGCCGCGCAGGCTGCGCTCAAGGTTCGCACGCGCTCCGGATTCTCTTCGCGACCCGTCCAGATAAGTGCCCCGCAGGACCCGGCTTACGGTCTCGAAATCGAATGACCTGCCCAGCAGATGGAGTGCGTCCAGCGCCATTTCCGCAGGGCCGTATTCGGCCAGGGACGGTGCTTCGGCGCTGTTCAGGGGTGCGTTCTGCGGGAACCCGCGCACCTGCCAGGCCGGCTGCATGCGATCGAGCAAAATCCTGCGGGCCCGCTGGGCACGATCGGAAAAATCGACAAGCACGATTCCGGCGTTTCCGGAACCAGCCCAGCGCGCCGCCGCCTGAAGCTCCTCGTCCCCGGTCTCATAGGAAACCTGGCATACGCTTGCCGCCTTCGGGACCGGCGGGCCTTCGGAAATCAACACGCCGTTCGCCCGCAGGGAATCGACCAACGCGGCTTGCGGCGGCGTAAGGGCCGCGCCGAATCCGAGCAGGAACAAAGGCTTGCGCACCGTGATCGCGCCGGTCTGCAAATCCTGCGCCAGCAACTGCGGAAGCGCCGCCGGTTCCAGCCATTTGCCTGCAGTGCGGGATTCCTCGAACCGCCCGGTCCAGCGGGCGAAACGGCGTTCATCCTCTCCCTCGACCTCGGCGCGTAAGCACTCAAGGTTCAATCCGTACTCAAGCGCCAGGTTCCAGCTCTTTCGGGCCAGGCTGGCGTTCTGCTCCAGGTCGAAGCCTTCGACCGCCTCCGGCCTCAGGGCCTGCTCCCAAAGCATCAGCGATCCGTGCGGCGACAACAGCGAGAACCCGCCGGCATGGCCTCCACGCAGCAGGGAGTCCTCCCAGAGGCGGCGCATCCACTCCTGCCAGGAGATCACTTGCGGGCGCCGCCAGACCGTAGCGTTGGAAGCCCGCCGCCACTGGCCGTAGCGAAAACGCAGCCGCCGGGCCAGTCTGGCAGTGGCAGTGACGGCAAGGGCTCCCTCCCGTAACGCGGGGAACAATTCCTGTTGGAGAGCCTGTTGGTAGGAAGGTTTGCTCAAGGCAGTCAATACGAATTCAGTACTCGCCTGTTGTCTGTCGGCAAGGTTAAGCTACGCACGCTCAATTGCCAATCCACCCCGGGTGCATGGAATATCCGCTTCTGCTTGAACCGATAACGCTGGCCGGTCGAACCGTTCGCAACCGCGTGGTTCACGCGTCGATGAGCACGCGTTATACACAGAACCAGGAGATCAATGCGCGCCTGGTGCGCTACCATGCCAATCGCGCCGCGGGCGGAGTGGGCATGATCGTGACCGAGCCGCTGAACGTGCTGCCCTGGCATGACCGGTCGCACCGCCCTGCACTGTTCGAACCGAACGGCCTCGATGCCCTGGCCCGCTGGGCCGACGCCGTTGAGAGTCGGGGCTGCCGGCTGCTGGGGCAGTTTCAGGATTCCGGCCGCGGCCACCGGGAGGCGGGCCGCTCACAGCAGGCCTGGGCCCCCTCGGCGTTGCCCGATGACCTCAGCTGGACCATGCCCAGAGAGATGCCCCGGCATCGCATTCACGAAGCGATCGAGCACTTCGGCAAAGGCGCCCGGCGACTGGAGGAAGCCGGCTTCAGCGGGGTGGAGTTGTCCGCCGGACATGGCCACCTGTTTCATCAGTTCCTGTCGCCCGCGGCCAACATACGCGACGACGAATACGGCGGCGACCTGGAAGGCAGGACCCGATTCGTCAGAGAGCTAATACAAATAATAACAAGTAATTGTAAGAAGGATTTCATAATAGGTCTCAAACTCCCGGGGGCTGACGGCATACCAGCAGGCATTGATCATCCCGAGTCTGCGCGCATTACCGCCCGGCTGGCGGAGGCCGGCGGTTTTCACTACCTGGTCTATTGCGACGGTTCGCACTCCAATACGCTGGAAACCCATATTCCCGACATGAATTACCCGCGCGCGCCGTATGTCGACGGGCACACGGAGATCGCGGCCAATGCGCCGGGTGTTCCGCTCATGGCCCTCGGGTTGATCACGGACCCTGCTGAGGCGGAGGGCATACTGTCCGCCGGCAAGGCGCAGATGGTGGCGCTGGGACGGCCGCTGGTCACCGACGCGGCCTGGGTGAAGAAATCCGCGGAGGGCCGGCAGTCCGAGATTCGCTACTGTGTGTCCTGCAACACCTGCTGGGCGACAATCGTCGAGCGCAAACCCATCCTTTGCGACAACAATCCCCGTCTCTCTCAGCCTGACGAAGTGGACTACTGGCCGGGTCCCGCCAGCAGCCGACGGCGCGTCGTGGTGGTCGGCGCCGGCCCGGCGGGCCTGGAGGCGGCCTGGGTGGCGGCCGCGCGCGGCCACGAGGTGACGGTGTTCGGTTCATCCGAGCGTCCCGGGGGCAAGGCGTTCCTCCATGCCCAACTGCCCGGCGGCGAGAACGTCAGCAGCGTCTACGACTACCAGGAGATGGCTGCAGCCAAGGCGGGAGCAACGGTGCATCTTGGATTCCGTGCAGCTGTGGACGACGTGCGGCAATGCGAGCCGGACGTGGTGGTCCTTGCGTGCGGCGCCTCAATGCTGTGGCCGTCCGGCTGGCCCGGGGAATGGCGCGATTTCGTATTCGATGTTCGCGACGTCAGCCGCGAGATGCTGGAGCGGCCGGAAGAGACCATTGACGGAACGGCGGTCTTATGGGACCAGGACCATACGCTGGCGACCTACGCAGCCGCCGAATTGCTGGCGCAGCGTTTTTCGCGCTTGGTGATCGTGACTCCCCGCGAGCGCCTGGCCAGCGACGTGGGCCTGGTGACGCGGCAGGGTATTTACCGCCGGCTGTATGGCATGCCGAATGTAGAGATCATTCTGCTTTCGGACATCCATGCCCGCTCGGCGCTGGATGAAGGCCGCGTAACCTGTCGCAACGTGCTTAACGGCTCCCTCACCGATATCAATGACCTGGCCCTGCTGACCTGGTCCGGCAGCCGCGCGCCCAACGACGAACTGGCCGCGCCGTTAAGGGCGGAAGGCCTTGAGGTGCTTTGTGTGGGCGACTGCGACATGCCGCGCACGCTGCTCGCGGCCACCTCCGAAGGCCACGCGCTGGGCCGCTCTCTGTGACCCGACGGCCGTAGCCCAGCGATCAGTCCCCGGACGGCACTTTGAGCGCGTCGGAAACCGGTGCCAACAGTTTCTCAATTTGCGCCCGTATTTCCGGCGGCGCATCCGAATCCAGTGATATCCCCACGTTGAAACGCAAGTCCCATCCGGCGCTGGCCTCAAGCAATTGAGGAACCTGTTCCGCCAAGTCCTGAACCTGCGCCCCGTCCAGCGTCGCTAAGCCGGCGTGACCCGGAGATGGATCAGGCTTTGATGGCGCGCGTTCGGCTCTGCGAAGCTTCCATTGCCCTGCAGTGTGGAATGAAATCTCATCCCAAACGGGAGTCTCGGCCGCCTCCAGCCATCTGTTTTGCAATGCGGCGCTGATACTGTCGCGCACCAGTCCCCACGGGATGGCCTCTCCTCTCGCCTGAGACAATGCCTGCATAAGCGCAGCGCCATTCGTTCCCCCGTTTTTCCATGCCGCAGGCAGGACATCGTCCATCAGTTCCTGCACAGGAATCAGGTCCGGCCGGGGCCGCAGGGCCGCATTCTTGTCGATTGCGCCGAAAGGAATGTCTTCTTTCCAGAAAGAAGCAGGGCCGGATATCAGCCAGACCGTGCCTTCCTTGATCGCATTCTCGATGGAATCCCGAAGGAGATCCTCGCCACATGCCGGAATTACCTGCCTGTCTTCATATCCTTCACGAGCCATGGTTACCACGTGATTGCCGGAGAAATACGATTTGATGTCCTCCAGGGTCAAGCGCTCATCCCGCCATAGTTCAGGAAGCACTTCAGGCCCCAGCAGGCTCTGATCGAGCCCCGTAAGTTGCGCTTTCTGCGGAAGCACGACTTCAAGCAGCGGATCCGCCACGCTCTCGGCGTCAACCGGCATGCGCCACCAGGTGCGGAAGCTCCCATCAGGGCGTTTGAGCCGGGCAACAAACAGTCCCCGCTCAACTCCCTGCAGGATCGTGTCCAGCAGGATGCGCGAATTAAGCATTTTCGGCAGCCGTGGGTCGCGCGCAAAGGCTCCGGCGATGTCCTTGACCAGCCTCGCGTCTTCGTCCTCCCGCCACAGATCGTATGGGCCGTCAGGAAGCAGCGCCTCCGCGTCCACAGGCGTTTCCTTGACACGCGAACGCTCGTCATTCTTGATTTCCGGGAACAGCGGTCCCGCTCTGGCCGTCAGCTTGAAGGCGTGAATTTCGTTGTCCTGACTCGCCGCGACCACGATGCAGTAGGCTTGCCGAATCGCCCCGGGCGACCGCTCCCTTGCCTCGCTGATCAGACGTCGCAGCCGTTCCGTCTGTATCGGATCCACGCGCTGATTGGAAAGTTGCCGCTGCACCTCTTCCCAGCCGAGCAACGAGCGGATGGTGGCACGGGCAGCTTCCAAGCCATCCCGGGACGGAACCGCCAGTATCAGCGCGTTGCGATGCACTCGGGGCCTGTTCGGTCCCGTTGTTTCGTCAATGTATTTTCTCGCCAGCTTGCTGGGCTTGCCCGATTCGGACGCGGCGGCGGGCCCAAGAACCACGTAACGGAAAGAACCATCGTCGCTCACGTCTCGCGGCGCGGCTGGCAGAAGATGCATGCTGGCGCCCGTCGCCGAGGCGCCGCCGTCCAGGCTGGACCGGGCCTTTCGGATCGCTTCCAAGAGCCTCGCCTCAACATCATCATCGGTTATACGATCCTGGCAGGCTTCATCGTGCATTTGACGCAAGTTCGGGCGGTTGCCTAGCCGCCATGACTTTGGCAATTCCTGGCCATCGTCCCTGATAACTGAGTCTTCATCATCCAGGAACCATGAAATCTCCCGCCACCGTGTCAACCCTTTCCTCAGCTCAATCGCGTCTGGTCCGCAACTCCCGCTTATCCGGAGAAGTTCCGGCGTGGCCACTTTGCGCCCGACCGGTTGCGAATAAAGGAAAACGGCCGCCACGGCCTGCTCTGCCTCGCGGCCGTGTTGCAGCGATGGAATTTCGTCCTGAATCTTGCGCGCTCTCTCCCATTCGGCCTCAAGCAATGGCCCCCAAGCCACGTTGCCACCTTCGACGTTCGAAGAACCCGCTACGCTGGCCAGTTCCGTCATCGCCGACGATGCGCCGTATTGCTCCGGTCCTGCCAGTAATGCCGCGGGACCAACCAGCGGACTGACGTCCCACTTTTCCGCCTCGCGCAAAGCGAAGGCCAGCGTGCGCAGGATGCCACGTGTACGCTGGAAGCTGTCGAGTTGTGTCCAGCGGCTGTAGAGCACGTCCGCCAGATCCGGGTGGAACGGGAAGCTGCCGAGGAAGCGGTCTTCCGCCTTGCGCCGTTCCTTTGCTGTCGTTTCATCGAGTTTCGACAAACCCCGCACTATGCCGATCACGTGCGATCGAAAAGTATCCAGGTTCCGCAACTCTTCGCGCTCAAAAAAGCGCCGCCGTAGCACCTCGGCAACGTCCTGTTTCTGCACCGGCTGAATGCCCTCTTCGCGCTGGCGCCGGAAGACTGCAAACAGTTCGTTCATCAGTCTCCCGCTCAGCTCGCCCTGCTGCTTAGCCGGATCGGTCGCCAGCAGCGAAGCCACGATCGCCGCCCTGTCCACCTTGATAACCGCCTGTGTCAGGTACTGAAAGAAATCTACGATTCGCTCCCGCCAGACAGAATCGAGGCCCGCTTTTTCGCGGGCGTACATCAGAACCTCGTCCACCAGAATAAGAGTCGCCATGTCCCGTTTGCCGGGCATTTCGATCAGCTTGACCAGAAGCGGCTCCGCCGGCGGCGTTTCCCGCTCTTCCGCCCTGCCCTCCGCATGAATCGCGCGTAACCCGTCCGCGCCGGCCAACTGGTACGCCAGCACACTCCACGGATGCTGCAGCCGGGGATGCGCCTCGCCATCCGGTCCCCGCACGCCCTCGATGCCCCTCTCCACGTCGATCTTGTCGAAACAAAGCGCCGCCACGAACGCACGGGGAATATCCGCTCCTACATGCTCACTGAACTCGCGCACCGCCGAAACATCCGGCAGGGCGCCCAGATTACCGAACAGGTGATAAAGTGTAATCAGCGTATGCGTCTTGCCGCCACCATACGTGAGTTCGAGTTGACGCACTGCCTTGTCACTCTGACCCGACAGCCGTAGGGCAACGTCTTTGACTAGTTCTCGCAAGGCGTGGGTTGGGTAGGTCAGCGCGAAGAACTTTTCTGGATCTTCATACACAGGGCGCTTGCCCGCGGACAATGTAACTTCGTGAAGATCGGCGGCGAACTCCGCAAGCGTAAGCTCGCCCGTGCGCAATTCGTCCTTCAGCGTGACCAGCTCATGCCAAGGCTTAAGTTTCGTTGTCATAGCGCCGCTTCTATTCTTCTCGCGAGGGCGTCAAAGTCTTCGGGACACTTCTGACGAATGGCGTTGATCCTGCGGGCGGCGTCTTCGCCCAAGGGCTTGCGTCCGCCACCCGGGGCGTCAGCAACGCCCTGCTCTTCCGCTAGCTTGTTGAAGTACATCTCCTTGACGTGGACTTCCGCCCGAACGTCGCTCCACTGCCAATCAACGGGAAGCTGCAGGCCGGCGAGAATCCAAGTCTCCAGCTCCTCCCACGCATGTTCGGCCAAGAAGATCCAATCTGCGCCGAATTCATCCTCAATTTCGTCCAATCTCTGCCGCCGTCCCGTTTGGCCGTCGCGGTCCACGCACAAAATGAAGATGCTGACCATGCCGCCGTGTTGCTCGACAATTTCAGCCAAGCGCTCTGATTTCAAAGCTTCTTGGACTCCGCCCAGCAATGGATCCCTGCAAACGGCAACTCTCGCCCTTGGTTTTCCAATGGACTTGAAGAGTTGCCGAAACAGGGGTTCTAACAAGTACTGATCCTTACGGAAGTCCTCCGGGATGATCAGAATATTCATGCACCCCCGCCTGAAGTTTCATTCCCTGCTTCGCTGAACCATACGGCGTTCTCCAACCAGCCTCCCGCGTGAAGCCTTCCTAGGCCCTGCGATTTTCTTAATTTCTCGGCATTTGGCAATTTGGATATGGGACGAATTACCGCATCATCCGTATTCGGGTTGCGACATACGACGGAAGTGTTCTCAAAGGTGTCGTCGCTGATCATTGAGAGCAACTCCGCCGAATGCGTGGTGGTGACTACCTGCATTGCGCTTTTCGTAGTCTGCTGTTCAATCAGGTCGATAAGTAAGCGCACGCGTGATGGATGAATGCCGTTGTCGATTTCTTCAAAAACGTATAGGCCAGCTGGGTTCCTGCCCAGCAATGCCGCCAGAATGGCGAGAAAGCGTAAAGTTCCGTCGGATGCTGAGTATGCTGATACGGTTTTGCCGCTCGATTCCTTAAATGCTAGTTGGATGCGACCGGTAGTTGGATCAGCGGGAAACTCAAAGTCTTTAACATCCATCGGAGTCAATTCCCGAGTCCAATCGATTAAGGATTTCTTGCGGCCTGGGTCTTTGCAGATTTCCTTCAGTACGGTTGGCAGGTTTTCGCCGGAGTCACCTAATACAGTCTGACCAGGAAATGCAGGCTGCCGCAGACTGGTGGGCGAAAGATCCATAAAACGCATGCTCTCAAAGATGCGGCTGACATCTGTAGCTATATCCTTGTGTAAGCGAACAATTTTCTTGTGTTCATGTATCTGCGTTAGCGCCGGCTGATCAGGTCGAACCGCAATGGGATGTCCAGCCTTTCTTTGTCCACCGGTCTTCGCCATGCGAATTAGGAAATTTGAGTCTTGATTTTGCAACCGTACTTTGTCAGGTGCGGGAGGATGGCTATCGTAGACAAAGGTCGCTGGAACAACATGAAGTTGTTCGCGCTTGACTGTAAAAGAGCCCAATTCTTCGCTCTTGGCACCAATCTCAATCCGATATGTCGCATTTGGCGAAAATGCGTTGTAGGGAAACTCAAGGAATGTGCCATCCGCGAGCTTGATCGTCGCCAGCAAGTCAAAATTCTCGCACCCAAAACGAATGATTTCGTCCGCAGCGCCTCTTATCTGTTCCCATTCCACTTGTCCACCGGCACCGTATTTTCCGCCAACGATGTCCGCTACGCGGTAACCGCGGCCGATTCCGTGCAGGAAGCGGAATGCGTCGCGGATATTGCTTTTGCCGCTGGCATTTGCGCCCACGATTACAGTGAACGGGCCCATCCGCAGGGTTTCGTCCGCGAAATTTTTAAAGTTCCTGAGTCGCAGGGAGGTAATCATGGGATGGCCTTACAGCATGGATTGCTGACGGGGGGCGGGGGCGCCGCTACGCGCGGCGATGTGATTCTGGATGGATTCTAGCGTAGCGCGCTCCTCGGAGCCGTTTTCGGCCAGTTCGATCAAAGCCTGAACGATGCGGGCGAACAATTCGTTGCGGGCCAGTCCACGATCTTCCAGGTAGGATTCTACGCGGCCCTGCTCACCCGTTTTCCAGAGCTGCATCAGCTTGTGAACGCAGTCGATCAACGGCGGCGGATTGCCGTTTTGAGTGGGCAAGCCGAGATCGCGCGCGCGCCGCCGGTTCCATGCTTTCAGCCGCGCTTCGCTGCCGGAAGCGGAAGCTTTATCTTCGTCTTCATTATCGGCGCCCGCTCTTCGTCCGCCACGCGCCAGCATGTCCAGTCGGCCAGCCAGTTCGGAGTCCGAGAGGTTGCATGACAGCGCATAGAGAATACAGGCGCCAGCGGGCGCTGGAGCAAGGCCGAAGTCGTTGCGGTGCAGCAGGTAGTAGGTCGTGGGATCGTCGAGTTCGTCCGTTGCGCCGTCCTCGCGGGCCAGCAGGTTGCTGACCACAAAACCGACCACCATGCGTCGAACTCGCGTGAGAAACTCGGCGACCGTAAATCGCTTGCCGGGCGAATCCATCTTCCGAACTACAGGATGGCGGCTAAACGCTTCCAGCGCTGGCCCGGTTGCTGCCCAAACAAAATCCGGCCCGCGTATGCCGGCGTCCCAGAAGTCGCGCAGTCGCTTGACGATGCTTGCCTGCATTTCCGCCAACACTTTGCCGTCCCATCCGGGACGGGCCGCGACGGGACGCTTTCGGCAAACCAGCCAGATCGACGACGACAGCGCTGCCGATGACAGCGAACGCTGCCGGTTCTGCATCTCGGTTTGAATAGGCCAAGAGGCATCCACCACGAACCCGGCGCGTATCAGCGCAGACACCAGCGTCTCCCAGGCATCCGGCTGCTTGTTGGCGAACACCAGCACAAGGCGTCCGTTTTCTGCGAGTGATTCGTGCATTCGCACAAAGACACGCGCCATGCCGTCTTCGTAATTCCGCTTTGATGCCTGGCGATCGCCATTAAAACGGCTTGCGTCATCGATCAGTTCGCCATCACAGGCATCAGCGTCCCATTTCGGCCCAAGAGCGGCAGCGAACGCGGCATCTGTTTCGGGTGACAAGCCATGCACCGTCCGGCGTAGCCAGATATGGAAAAAGTCCATCAGGTCTGAGTAAGGAATGGCGTCGTAATAGGGCGGGTCCGTACATATCAGATCAACTGAGGAAGAAACCGGCGCGGTAGCGGATTGCGCTAATACTTGGGCTTCGGGAGCTTGTGAAGTAGCTTTATCCAGATGTCCAATTACCCGGGCAATCCACTCAACCGCTTGAACAAAACCCCCGGTCGTATCCGCCAACGGGCAGGATTCCGCAAAGTCCCAAACCATAGGCAGCGCAAAGCGTGCAAATGTGCTGCGGATTTTTTCGGGATTGTTTGTCCATGTCGCCAAACTGCTGCCGCGATCAGCCAAACGGCTGACCGATGGCGCCAAGCACGCCACTAGCGCCTCCCGCCATTCCTCCGGGTAATCGCCCATGTTTGCCGCGCTATCGCGTATTTCCCTAGTGAATGTGCCAAGCGCCAGGAGCTGGCGGTTCGTAAAGAGTTTGCGCCAGGAGTCAAAACCGTATCGCGGGATCCGCATTCCCAGGCCCTGCTCGCTTGGGGTGGGGTCGACCGGCAGCCCGTAAGGAATCTCTTCGAAAAGTGCGAGCAGTGCAGCCTCGTCGATGAAGGCAGCTTCGATGTCCTTCGCCGTTGGCAAGCGGTATTCCTTGCCCCGCTGGCCATCGACGACCACGCAAGTCATGCGCGCACCCAACTCTCCCGCGCGCCCCGCGGATCGAAGGTCCGACATCGTCATGATCACGCCACAGCACGGACAGGCGGCGCCGCTGTCGCTCATGGTCGCCGCGCCCAACTTTCGGTCATGCTGCCGGCGTTGTGCCGCACTGCCGCTGCTCTCAGGAACATCTGTCTCGACGGCGAATTGAACGCCTTGACTAGCTACAGGCGAGATCGTAAGCAGGATGCGCTTGCTTCCCTTTTTGCAAAGCCAGCGTGTCTTCAACAGAGGGATTTCCGCGCGGCAGCCGCTGCATGGAACGGTGCGCGACCACAGGTACGCCACCGTCGGTTTGGCGATCCATCGGGGGTTCGCTTCGTTTTCGAGGTAGAGCGAGTCAAATTCTGCGTTCAGCGTTTCGACCGATACCTGACCGCGGCTATCCGGCCCAAGCAGGCGAGGCTTGCGCGGGCTGTACCGAACCTCGGGCTGTGCTTCCTGTTTCCTTCGCCCCTTACGGCGCACAGGCTCGAACTCTGCGTAGGTGGGATAGTGCTCAGCCAGCGTTTGTCGCGCCCGGAATAAGACTTGGCGGCCCCAAGCGCGCAAATGCCACGCCAGATCTGCTTGCTTAAGGGTTTCCGCCGCCAGATCCGCGTGAGCCGAAATTTGCCCTTGTCGCACGCTGCCGTGCCCGAACTGGGCAAGGGCTTCGTTCAGCGCCTTCCGGCGTTTTATTCCGCGAGACTTGAAAAACGCTTCTAGGAAGCCTCGGTCTCGCAATGCGAATTCGGGTAACGGCTGGCGCTGCCCTGCCACCAGGCGCGGATAGTGCAAGGTACAGCGCAATATGAACCAGGCGACCGGATTGAGGTCCGAAGCCACGGTTTCACACCCAAGCCGCATCGCTTCCAGTGGAATGGCGCCGCCGCCTGCGAACGGGTCGAGCACCCTTGGCGCCCGCCCCCCGTAAGCTTCCCGGATTTCCTGCCGAAAACTCGCTAGCTCGCCGGAAGCTCCCTTTGCCCCGCCGATGTCCTTCCCGTTCTCCCGCTCCCGGCCCCAATGCAAAATTCCGCCACGAGTTTCCTCCTTAAATTTTCCTGTGCGGGCGTCGGGAACCTCAACCACTTCGCCCGCCATTCGTCGAAGCAGCCCCCGGCGCTTTTCCGGATCGCCCGGATCCGGGAGCAGCGTAGCCAGCAGCGCCGCCCGGCTCGCCGCCAGCGGCCGCCGCGCCGGCCAGATATGCAAAGTGGAAATATGCCCGTGCCGCACATTCTTCTCATGCACCGAATCCAGGGAAACCTGTTTCAGCGGAAACGCCGCCTCAATCAGCCGTCGCTCACTCAAGGTTTTGCTCCAGCAACGTGTTTGCGCCACAGATAGCTAGCGCAGGAGGCGCACGCCCCAAGCATAGTGCTCCTGGCAGCTCTTCATAGCCTTGCGCCTGAGAGAAGCTCAGCTTCCTCGGGTCAAGGGTGCCTTTTGCGCCGGTAGTATCTGTGTCAGTGTTGTTATTGTTGTTGTGGTCCATTGAACTTCCCTGCTTAATTGCTCCTGCGTGTCTGGTGCAGCCGTCCTCTCTTCAGGCGGACGGAGGGCAGTTTCTTCAGGCGCTGGTTGCGTGGGTCGATTTCGACGCCGACGGATTCCAGAGCGGTTACGCCGAGCAAGGGTTCGGCCTCGTCCGCGGCGAAAATCACGTTTCCGTTAGTGAACTCGCCCATGAACTCGATGCGCGCTCCGGCGATGTCCATTTCTGCTTTGCTACCATCCGCTAATTCATAGGCCCGCTGGCCTTCCGGGCTTATCCCGATGGCTACCAGGCGAGATCGAGGAACCAGCGAATCGATCGCGCCGGTATCTACCAGGAATTTTCCTTCCCAGCTTCTTTCGGGGTCGGCGGGATTGCGGATGGTTACTTCAACGTGTGTCATGCCCATGGTCTTGCTCCTTCAAGTGGGTTCCGCCGCTGCGGCCAATGCCTTGGCGGAGATGGTGTAGGCAACCGTGCTGCGCTGGTGTGCCAGCAACTTGCTGAACGGGTCGCGGACGCGAACCAGTTCAGGATTCGGAGTGGCGCAGTCGAATACCGCGTATAGCCAGTACCGCTCTCCCAGGTGGCAGGCCTGTGTCCATTCGTTGGCCTCCATTTGAATGCCAGTTCGCCCGGCGCGTCCCTTCACTTCGATGCAGCGGGTTTCGCCACTCGATTTTCTGGCCAGCAGGTCAAAGCCGGGCCAATCCGGGAGGCCAGCCTGACGCGCCAGATGCGGCTTCGATACGTCCTGCACATGGGCGTCCCGCTCCTTCTCCCAGGCGCTAACGAGTCGCACTGCCATCTCCTCCACGCGCTCGTCGAAGCGTTCCGCATCGGCAGGGTCTGACGCCGGCACGGCAATGGCGTGGGCGATGAACCGGAAATCACCCGGCGCAATATGTGATACGGCCTGCTCCATTTCCTGGAGCGCAAGCCCGCGATTGCGGGAAAGTTCATCTTGCTCCTGTCTGGTGGCCTGCAACTGCTCTTCCAGTGTGACGTCGGCTGCGCGTCGCTCGGTGAGTCGGGCCCGGCGCTTTGCAAGTTCTGCTGCTCGGAGATCGAATGCGACGCGCAGGCGCCGCGCCTGTTCCGGCGCCGCGGCCAGCAATGCGTTGCGATGTTCCTTCGACAGCCTACCCGCAATGTGCTCTTTGCCGTAAGTCGCTGCCTGTGCGCGCATAGCAAGCCCCCGCCCGGCGAGCGCCACGGCGCCGGGCGGGATTTCCGGGGCGGCGTGAAGCAAAAGGAAATGCTCCACCGGGCAGTCGCTTAATGCCTTCTCGTTCTGCCAAAGCGCCAGAAGCCGCCGTTCCAGCGTTACGGGCTGATGGGGTTTTGAGTCGCCTGGAAGCAAAGCGGCGGCGGAGAGTTCGCCGGCCTCCTGTTCCACGGAGACCAGCGCAAGGTGAAAAGCGTAAGGAGAGTCGGTTTTGGGATCGACGAAAATTCCGCCCCGCCGAGCATCCTGCGAGAAACGGCTAATGACCGTGTGCACGAGTGCGTCGAACACCGGTTCGCCCGGGTGCAGCCAGATATGGCCAGCATGGACTGGATTTTCTGGGTTCTTCCCCTCCCCGTCACCGCGTTCAGTAAGGGATGGACGGCTGACGCACAGGCGTTGGCGGGATTCGGCAGGATAGGTTTCCAAGGCTGAAAGCAGGCTGTCCAGCGCGCCTGGCCGCCTGGGCGCCAGACTGAAGAAGCCATCCAGATTTCCCTGGATGTCGAGTTGCAGCAAACTGGCGCTCTTTTCGACGAAGCGCCTAACGTATCCGGGCAGCAATTGCAGGTAGCGTTCGCGGTTCATGTCGTCCCGCAGGCCGTCGAGTTGTTTGGCCACATCGCCGGGCGCGCCGTAGATGCTCTCCTCGTCCGACTTCATCGCATCAACCCGATTCCTGGAAACGACGTCGCCAACGTGCCTGCGCACCCGTTGCTCGCCTTCGTCGGTCAGAGCATCAATCATGTATTCGCGTAGCGACTTGTTCTCGAACAGCCGGCCTATTACGTCGAACACCTTGTCCGACTGAAGTTCTCTCCGAATCGTTTCCAGCTTTTGGAGCAGGACCTCTAGAACCCGGCCTTCGTGGGTGCTGCCGGAAACCAGATTGACGATACGCACGTCCCGCTGCTGACCGTAGCGGTGGATGCGACCCATGCGTTGTTCGAGGCGCGCGGGGTTCCAAGGAACGTCGTAATTCACCATGAGGGAACAGAACTGGAGGTTGATTCCTTCTCCGGCTGCGTCAGTGGCCACAAGATACCGAGCGCCGTCCGTCCGGCGGAAATGTTCCATTTGGGTTTCGCGCTCGCCCCATGCCATGCCGCCATGAATCTGCGCCACCCTTCCCGAGTGGCCGAGTCCCTCCAGCCGGCCAACCAGATAGTCCATGGTGTCCCGGTGCTCCGTGAATACGAGCCACTTTTCCTGAACGTAACGGGGCTCTTCCAGTACCTCGCGCAACTTCTCGAACTTTGATTCATGGCCGGTCTGGAGGACTGCTTGCGCGCGCGCCAGCAATCCCTTGAGGATCTCGATCTCTTCATGCAGTTCCTCGGCAGTCAGCGCTGCAAAGGCAGCGAGAATGTCCGTTTCGTAGTGCTCGCTTGCTTCACCGGAGTCGTCATCGGCATTGTGGGAATCGAAATAATCATCTTTGTATCTGCGGTTCAATTTGGCCTGCAGGCTCCTCAGTTCGTTCCAGCTCAGGTCCCCGCTCTGCAAACCATGAGCAATTTCCTCGAGTTTGGCGATGCGGCGTTCAAAAGAGCGTTGCAGCGCCCAGGTGGAACTGGCCAGACGGCGCTGAAAAACGCCCAGTGCAAGGCGGGCCGCCCCTCTGTTTTGCAATGCGCGGCCATAGGAATGGAGAAGGTAGCGCGTGGTGGCGTCATACAGGGCCTGCTCGCCGGGGTTGAGGTCGTAGCTGAATGTGTCGCAGGTTCGCTCCCGGAACAGCGGATTGCCTTCCAGGTCGAGAATTTCTTCCTTGGTGCGACGAATGAAGTGCTGACGCCGCGCCTCCTTCGGAAAGCGCCGGCAGGCCTCCCCGGTGGAAAACAGATTCGGGTCAAGCAGCCGCCAGAGATTGAAATAGGCGGAATCATTGCCCATGTGGGGCGTAGCGGTCAGCAGCAGCCGGTGCCGGGCTTCCCAGCGAAGCCCCGAAAAGCGGTTCTGCTTCGTTCCGCATCCCAGCAGGGCTTCGGCCAGCTTGTAGCGGTTGGTTTTCTCAGTGCGGAAGTTTTGCGTTCTGGCGGATAGCTTGTGAGCTTCGTCAAACACAATGAGGTTATACGGTTTCGTGGATACGTCGCACATTGCGGCAAATGTGCGATCGCTGGCCAGCGTGTCGATGGACACGATGACGAAGTCGCCATGCGGATTGCCAAATGGGTTTGCGCCGCAAGTGTCGTCGCCGGATACGATCCGGAAATCCAACCGGAAAAGAGTGCGAAGCTCACGCTGCCAATTCCCCACCAGTCCCGCGGGGGAGACGATGAGCGCACGCTGAATCCGGCCTCTGAGAAGCATTTCGCGCACATAGAGGCCGGTCATGATGGTCTTGCCGGCGCCTGCATCGTCGGCCAGGAGGAAGCGCAGCGGATCCTGCGGCAGCATGTGTTCATAAACGGCGATGCGCTGATGAGGCAGCGCGTGAATGCGGGAAATCTCGCTGGCGAAGGCCGGATTGAACTGATGGCCGTACATCAGCCGATATGCCTCTGCTACGGCGGAGATGGCTTCGGGATTGCCGGCAAAGTCCAGTACAGTCGACTCGGTTGCAGGCGTCACTTGCTTCAGGCGCGCCGGGGCGCTTGCGGTCTGTCCGGCCTCTTCCAGCTCACGCAATCGATCGAGAGCCAGTTTGCGGGGTTTGGATTTTCCGGCCTCCCAGCGAATCACCGTTAGTGGCGTAACGCTAAGTCGATTGGCGAATTGCTCCTGTGTGAGATTGAGGCGCAGGCGTAGACGGCGGATGTTTGCGCCAAGATCCAGCATGGTTGGTGCGAAGTTCGTAGCCGCTACGGTCACGCCGCCTGATTATACACGAAATTAGCGTTCTAAGCCTATCAAATGATAGGAGCAGAAATTAAGTTTATGAACCGGCTTTTTTGGAGTGACTTAGGGACTATCAAAAGAACCTAACCGACATTACAGCTACCCCCGGTATAAACAGGGATTAGCTCCGTACCAGGAGAGCAGGATGTCCTCCTTCCGGGTCTACATGAACGGGCGGACCACCTTGTTGGACTCCATGTAGCAGTAGGACAGCATCCAGTAGAGGTTGATGCCGATGCGTTCGGCCGTGGGTTCCGTGAAGACGTAGCCGTGGGACTTGATCTCGTCGCCGATGTGCTCCAGCACGTAAAGCACAAGCACGTCGCGGGTGAAGACGTCGCTGTAGTTATTGAGCGGCCAGTCCACCTGCGACAGCCGGATGCCGATCTCCCTGCCATCCGAATGGGTGATGCGCGCTCCGCCGCCGCGGTCGTGGACCTGGAGGTTGTCGTAGCGCCTGTATTCCTCGTCACGCCCGCCGCTTACGCCGGGAATGTCGATGTAGCAACTCATCATGCGCGCCGCGTGCAGCTCGTAGGTCCCCCCGGGATGGTCCCGGCCGCCCGGGGAGTCCAGCCACATCTGCTGCTCGCCCAGGAGCGATTCATTTGCCCATGCCGCGCACTCGCCGTCCGCCTGGCCGCGGAACTGCGCGGCCTCGCGGGTCCAGTACACGACGCAATCCGGCGGTCCATCCGGTCGCGCCGTAACGCCGGCGCCCTCGGCCATCGGCTCCAGGTCCTCAACCGGCCGGTCCCAGACCTCCATGCGCGTCGCCTCCCGTTCGTTGTCCGGCGAAAGGGTCAGCGCCCCCGCACGCGTCAGCCTGGAATAGTCCCCGCCGGCGAACTCCCGGAAGGCCATAAGCATGGAATCCGGGCCGCCGACGCGTTCGACGCGAATCTCGATACGATCGTGGCGCTCGTTTTCGGGGTAGCCGATGCGACGGTCGAAATACACCTGGTTGTAGTTGTCGTAAACGCGCGCCAGAAGTTCAGCAAGGACCATGGTATTGCGTTCCGTGGGCGTGGAGTCCTCGCCCTGCGCCAGAGCCGGCCCTGCGCCCAGCAACCCCAGCGGGCCAGCCAGCGCAAGCATGCTCAGGGCGAACACCCTACCTACCGGGTTATCCATGTTCGATCTCCAGGTCCATGAGTTCGTAGTAGGTCATCATGTAGCCGTAGACGGCGCCGCGGAGGAAGATGTAGTGGCCGTCGGCGGTGCACCAGACATCGTACTTGGGGTGTTCGTTGGGCAATCCGACGTTCTCGCCGAACCGGAAATGCAGGGCGTCGAACTCGCCCGCTCCCACGGTGATCTTCTCCTCGCCGACGTATTCGATCGCGGGGGAAATGCTGACCAGCAACGGGCCGGTGGCGCCGCGATGGTCGGGCGACGACATCAGCAATTGCGGAAATCTCTGCACGCCCGGGCCCTTGCTGAGATCGAACATGCTCAACACCCAGGAATCGCAGATGATGGCGTGGTCGACAAAGGCCCGCGGGCGCTCGATCAGGCTCATTTTCTGCGAGACCCGGCCTTCTATGGCCGTATACGTCTCGCACTCGGCCTCATCCTCCGAGAAGCGGAACCAGCCGCTGCCCATGAACCGGTCGCCAACCGATATGCGCACGAAGCAGTCCAGCGGATGCCAGTTCTCGTCCAGCGTCAGCGCCACGTTGCGCATGACGCTGGGGCGGTCGTCGATCTCGCTTTGCGCCATGCAGGTGCGGTGGCCGTCGGAATGAACGGTGATGGTGAACCGTTCGCGGCCGCGTTCCTGGTCCATGCGGTCCGGTTTCTTGCTCAGGTAGGCAATGCGGCCGTGATAGTTCACGTGGTCAACTTGCAGAATGTCACTCATTGGGACCCCTCCCGGTTTGATTGAAACTACTGGCGCCGCCAGATACGGCGCTAGTCCATGATGCCGTGGCCGCGCGTGGGCACGAGCACGGTTCGGTCGAAAATACAGACCACGTCGCCGTGCTGGTTACGGCCGGTGGTGCGCACCGTCACGATTCCGGCATTGGGACGTGATTTGGATGGCCTCTTGGCGATGACCTTGGACGATCCGTACAGGGTATCGCCGATGAACAGCGGATTGGGCAGGCGAATGTCGCCCCAGCCCAGGTTGGCGATGGCCTTCTCGCTGACGTCCGATACGCTCATGCCCACCAGCACCGAGAGCGTCAGCGTGCTGACGATCAGCCGCCGGCCGAACTCGGTCTTCGCCGCGTACTCCTTGTCGAAGTGAAGCGGGTGCGTGTTCATGGTGAGCAGGGTGAACCAGGTGTTGTCGGTCTCGGTCAGCGTCCGCGCCGGGGAATGCTCGTACACGTCTCCCTTGCGGAACTCCTCGTAGTAGCGTCCGCCTGGGCGCCGCACCACGCGGCCCTTTTCGGGGCTTGCCTCAGCCACTTTGGGGCTTAGAGGTCCTGACAGTGGATGAAGACGGGGTTGTCGGCGAACTGGCCGAATTCCGCGGCCAGCTGGCCGACCGTGTCCGACTGGATGTCCTCGCCGAACTTCTCCATGCTGTTGAGGTCGATGACCTCCGCGTACTGATACGGGGGCGCCTCAGTCCCGCCCAGCAGGCCGACGCAGCGCAATACGCGGAAGCGATCCACCGACGGCAGCCGGTTCACTTCCACCAGGTCGCGGCTGCGCGCCCAAGCCTGGTATTCGGCGGGGTCGGCACCCTCCTTCAGGTTAAACAGCACGATGACGCTATCCATACTCAGTTCTCCTGATCCTCGCCGACTGCATTCTCTACTTCTTCAAGGTCCGTTACCAGTTCCTCGATGGCCCCGGCGTCTTCATCCTCCGGCACCGGAGGTAGGGCCGTGGCCTGGCCGAAGTGCGCCCGCACCGCTGCCTGGGTGACGGCATCCAGCCGGTAAACGCCGGTAACGGCAACCGGAAATCGCCCGATGGAACCGTTGCTGACCTGCAGGCGCTCGCCCGGATTGCCGCAGACCCGGCCGGTCGATGAAGAGAACTGAATGCCGTACGCATGGCGAAGGTCCATGGACGGCGGCGAGACTTCCACGTGGTATACGCGCCGCCGGCCGTCGAAGACCAGCAGATTGGTCTCGTTGAGCACTTCGAAGTTGTCGATGCGATTCTGGAAGAAGCAATCGGCATTCCCCATGCTGTGCGGGAAACGGGCCATCCTTCCGGGACGTGAAGCCTGGGACCCTTCACCGCCCGCAGTGGCGCAGGAGGTGAGGATCAAGGCGGCTGCGAGTGCCGCCATGGCCAGTTTGAGGTCGGGACGCCCTCGCGCCCGGGTTGCGGGGTGGAGCATCATGAAGAGGGTCCTCCGGGTTCCGGGCCGCGCGCTACGGGACGTGTGTCGGATTGCGACCATTCGCTCCAGGAACCGGGATACAGCGCCGCGCCGTCAAGACCGGCCAGTTCCATGGCGAAGAGGTCATGACAGGCGGTGACTCCCGAACCGCACATGACGCAGGCCGTGGACGGATCGGCGCCTGCCAGGAGCTCCAGGTAGTGCTCGCGCAATTCGCCAGGCGGCCGGAACCGGCCGTTGGCGTCCAGGTTCTCGCGGAAGAAGGCATTGATGGCCCCCGGAACGTGTCCGGCCTGCGAATCCAGCGGCTCCGAGAGCCCCTGGTAGCGGGCGCCGTCACGTGCGTCCAGCATGCGCATGTCGCCGTCAAGCGCCGCGCGCTCCACTTCGTTCAGACCCACGACCGGCCGGCAGTGGCCCCCGACCGGGTAGTCCGTTGGCACGATGACAGGTTCATCACGTTCCGTTGGAAGGCCTTCCGCTTCCCAGGCCTGAATGCCGCCATCCAGTAGCCCGGCGCGCTCATGTCCCATCCAGTTCATCATCCACCAGAGTCGTCCGGCAATTGCGCAGCCCATGTTGTCGTATGCCACTACCAAAGTATCCGGTTTGATGCCCCAGCGTCCCAGCGTGGTCGCAAATTCCACGGGTTCGGGCAGCGGATGACGGCCGCCCTGCCCTCGCGCATGGCCGGCGAGATCGTGGTCGAGGTCCGCATACGGAGCCCCGGGGATATGGCCCCTGGTCCAGAGCGCGCGGCCGCCTGCGGGGTTCATCAGGTCGAAGCGGCAGTCCACCGCCCGGGCCTCACCCGCCTCGATGGCGGAATGCAGTTCCGCGGGGGTCAGCAGCAACGCGGCCACTCAGGAATCCTCCACCGCGGCCTGAATCTCCGGAACGATCGCAAATAAATCGCCCACCAGCCCGATGTCGGCGATCTCGAAGATCGGGGCCTCCGGGTCCTTGTTGATGGCCACGATCACGCCCGCGTCCTTGATCCCGGTCAGGTGCTGTATGGCGCCGGATATGCCGATGGCGAAATACAAATCCGGGGCAATGATCTTGCCGGTCTGCCCCACCTGCATGTCGTTGGAAACGTAACCGGCATCCACCGCCGCGCGGGACGCGCCCACCGCGGCGCCCAGCCGATCCGCAAGATCGTAAAGCAACGAGAAATTCTCGGCGCTGCCCAGCGCCCGTCCGCCGGAAACGACGACGCCGGCGCTTTGCAGGTCCGGCCGTTCGGATTCGGCCGACTTCAGTTCCAGCCAGCTTGTGTGTTCGGGCAACTCCAGATCCTGTTCCGCAATCTCGACGGAAGCCTCGCCGCCTTCGCCGGCGGCGGGCCATGACGCCAGGCGAGCCGTCCCCACCACGATATGTTCGGCGGGCGCCTCCACGGTAAGCACGGCGTTGCCCGCATAAATGGGGCGCTTGAACTGCCGCTCGCCCTCCACGCTCATGATGTCGCTGACCTGCGGAACGCCCAGCAGGGCCGCCACGCGCGGCATCAGGTCCTTGCCGAAGGTCGTGGAGGGTCCCAGCACATGGCTGTATCCATCGCCGGCGAGAGCCGCCAGTTGCGGGGCTTGAATCGCAGCCACCGGATTCGCGTTCTCGCGCCGGTCCAGGCGCAGGACACGAGCGACCCCTTCAATCCGTGCGGCCTGCCGGGCCACTCCGGTGCAATCCTGTCCGAGCACCGCCACGTCCAGCCGTTCCGCTTCGATCGCCAGGCCGCAGCTTACGGCCCTTGCGACGCCCGCGTGCAGCGTCTGCCCGTCGTGCTCGGCAACTACCAGTACCGCGCTCACGCCGCTACCTCAGTTCACCAGGCCGCGTTCGCGCAGCATTCCCATCAGGGCCGGGACGTCTTCAACCACAACGCCCTTCTGCCGCTGTTCCGGCGGCTCGTATGAGACCGCCTTCAGCGCCGGCGGCGCGGACGGCGCAAGATCATCGGCCGACAGCGTTTCCAGGGGCTTGCTCCGGGCTTTCATGATGTCCGGCAGCTTGATGTAGCGGGGCTCATTGAGGCGCAGATCGGTGGTGATCACCGCCGGCAACCGGATCTCCAGGGTCTCCAGTCCGGCGTCCACCTCTCGGGTCACCCGGGCCGTGTCGCCGTTCAGCTTGACCTCGGATGCGAAAGTGGCCTGCGGGCGCCCCCACAGCGTCGCCACCATCTGGCCGGTCTGGTTACAGTCGTCGTCGATGGCCTGCTTGCCCATGATGACGATGTCCGGTTCCTCGCGCCGTATTACCTCCAGCAGGATGCCGGCGGCCGCCAGCGGCTGGACTTCGCCTTCGCATTTGACCAGCAGGGCCCGGTCGGCGCCCATGGCCAGCCCGGTGCGAAGCTGTTGCTGGCATTCGTCGCCGCCGATCGTTACTGCGAGGATCTCACCGGCCTCGCCGCGCTCGCGCATGCGCAGAGCTTCTTCGAGCGCGATCTCGTCGAAGGGATTGACGCTCATCTTCAGGCCCTCGACGGCCACGCCGCTGCCGTCGGGCTTTACGCGCACGCGGACGTTGTAGTCCACGACTCGCTTGAGCGTAACCAGTATCTTGCGCATTCTTTCGCGGAAACTCTGTAGCCGTTACGGAACGGCGAATTCTAACCCGCCCGACGCGTACGGGACCAGGTAGGCAGTCGTGAAAATGGACGTTAGACTATGCGCCGGACTAATGGAGGGGAATGCTCATGACTGGAGCTGAAGGCGATCTCGGCCACACGATCTGGCTGATTCTTCATCTGGTGCTGTTTGCTTACTGGCTGGGTGGCGATATCGGCGTGTTTTATTCCACGCGAATGATTCTCAACCGCTCGAACACGCCCGACCAAAGATTCATGGCGTCGCGCATCATGCTGTGGATCGACCTGTTGCCGCGGCTGTGCCTGAGCATGATGCTGACCGTGGGGGGGATCCTCTCGGAATACGTGGGCGTATCGCATCCGCCCTGGCAATACGCAATGATCGTCGTGCTGGGTCCGGTCTGGTTTACCGTGCTGCTGATCATGCATTTCAAGCACAACGCCAGCTTCATGCCGACGCTGACCAAGCTGGACCTGTGGTTCCGCTGGTTCCTGATTTTCGCCATCGTGGTCTCCGTTTGGTGGTCCGTTTCGACCGGACGGCTGGATGACGCACCGTGGCTCGCGCCCAAGCTGATCATCTTTGCGCTCCTGGTTCTGTGCGGCGTCATGATTCGGCTCTTCATTCCCGGGTTCATTGCCGGCGTCAGAGCGCTGAGCCAGGGCTCGATTACCGAGGAGCAGGACGACGCGATGAAGCGCAGCATCCATCGGGTGCGTCCCTGGGTGTTCGGGATATGGGCCGGTCTGATCGTGGAGGCCTTCCTCGGCATCTACAAGCCCGGCGCGCCGGAAACCGTGGGCAACCTCATGAATGCCATTCAGGGGATTGCCGCTCCGCTGTTCGGGTAATCAATGCCGCAACCTCAATTGCCGCGGATCGCTCCGGAGGACATGCCGGAGCACATCCGGCAGGGATGGGAGCGATCCATGGCCCTGCGCGGGGACGCGACGTGGTTTGAGATCATGGCGCATGCGCCTGAGTTGTACGACTGGTACGGCGAGTTCTACGAACGCCTGTTCCATGGCGGCCGCGTGGAGCGGGTCATCAAGGAACTGGCCCGCTTGCGCCTGTCCACCACGCACGGCTGCCGGTTCTGCAACCAGGGCAACCGTCCCGACGCGCTGGCAGCGGGGGTAAGCCAGGAACAGATCGACAAGCTGGACGACTATGAGACCGGCCCGTTCTCGGAACGCGAGCGGGCCGCTCTCGCCCTGGCCGATCAGATGGTGCTCACCAATCCTTCCGGCTCGCTGGATAAGGCGCTGCACGAGCGCCTTAAGCGGCATTTCAGTCCGGCGGAGATCATGGAGCTGGGCATGGTCATGGCGGTGCTGACCGGCATGGCCAAGATGCTGTTTACCTTCGACCTGGTGGAGAAAGAGGACTCCTGCCCATTTCCGGCGCCTGCCCGTTGACTAGGCGACCTGCGGGGCCAAGGTTGGTGTGACGGCCGCAGAGTGACTGAATCAATGCCGATTGCAAGGAACACAACTGATCCCGAATCATTTAATCGGGAGATCAATCTTCCTTATGAGCTTCGATTGGACGATTTCCGTGCGGCCTTGCAGGATGTTTACGATTTCTTCTTCGACGTAAATGAACATCTGCTCTCAAGAGGCCTTCAGCGGCTTGACGACATACTGAGGCCCGCAATTATGTCGGGCGTCCTGTCGGACATGCTCACATCCAGTCTGGCAATGCACTCCCGGGTCCTCGTCGAGAACCAATACTTCAACGGCCATCCGGACCTTCTGGTTCAGGGCATTTATCCGAACAATTCAATCAAGGCCGGCGAAGAAGGAGTTGAAATCAAAACGACCCGCAAACGAGGAGGCGCCGTAGATACGCATGGCGCGCGCGATCAGTGGATGTGCGTCTTTGTTTACGAAGTGGATACCGACACGGAGCCCGCTGTAAACCGCCGCTCCATGAGGTTCACGGAAGTCTATCTTGGCAAGGTTACTGTGAATGACTTCAGGAGGAATCCGAGGGGAGAACTGGGCACACGAACGGCGACGCTGCATGCAGACGGAATCAGGAAACTTCGCGAAAGCTGGGTCTATAAGGTCTAGCAGACTCGCTGGGCGTGTAGGTTGTGAGTTTGGGGATTGAGTCGACAGCGGAGAGGAAATAGTCCCTGTCTTTCTCTATGCCGATGCTCTCGTAACCCACGACGTTGCTTGCGGCCAGCGTGGACCCGGAGCCGGCAAAGGTATCGAGCACAACTCCTTCACCGAGAGGCAAAACGCCTCGCACCAGTTTTCGGAGGAATGCCTGCGGCTTCAAACTGGGGTGAGGCGCCAGATCTTTCTCCGTGCGGCGCGTAGGCGCAGAAGGCATAACATCGCCAAAGGGTTTGGTAGGCTCCGGCCGGCGGAATCCACCTGTTTTCCACCTCCTCAAGTTATCCTGAACTCTCCCTTCTACAGGTTTCCTGAACACCAGCCAGGGTTCCCACATGGACCTCGGCATCACGCTTACATCCGGAAACTCATCGTGCGCGCCCTTGGGGCGGTCCCCGCCTCGCATCGTCATCGTCAGGCGAATGATTTCTCCTCGGCGCTCAAGTCCTGCCGCTGACAAAGCAGTGGCAACGATGTGTGAGACGAGGGGGTTAGAGGCCACTACCACATTTGCGCCGGGCACCAGAACAGGCAAGATCATTTGTCCCCACACAACGAAGAACTGTCTTATGTACTCAATTTGCTTCTCATTGAGTGTCGTGAATCGCGGAAGTGGTGATCGTCGGTGACCATCAAAAGATGGTGGCAAACGCCATACGCCACCTTTCCCGACACGAAGTTTCTCTTGCTGTTCGTAGGAATACTCGTGCATTCCATACGGAGGGTCTGTTACGACGGCATGCACGGAATTGGGAGGTTGCTGATCGAGCCAGGCGAGGCAATCATTGTGATGCAGAGTTGAGCGTGCGAAATGAAACGGCTGCTCCTGATGTTCCACAAGCGCCAGGAACCTTTGCCCTGGACTCGCTTGAACTTGTTTCGCACGGTATATGCCCCTGGCCTCACGAACAAAAAGCTCCGGGGTGTTCAGTCTCAAGTACGATCGGATTGATGAAACAGGCGTCTCGCCGATTTCTCTGTGAACGGCTTCCACGATTGAGGAGACGGGAAGCGGGCCGCTCGAATCGCCTAAGACCTTGAATATGGCGTCACGCACACGTCCCGGCGGTTGTTTGTTCAAGCGTCTCATGCTGGAAGGTTAGACGTCCAGACGTCTTGGGTCAACTCTGCCTACGGTCGCGCCTGGGAGGGAGGGTGCTCCGCCCTCCACCTGGGGCCGAAAGCGTCCCGCCCTCCCGGCACATTAGAAGCTGGAATCGGGGCCTTTCAGAAATTCCAGTTCTTCGGGGGTGGATTCGCGTCCCAGCGCTTCGTTACGGTGCGGGAAACGGCCGAAGCGTTCGATGATGACGAAGTGTTTGCGCGCCCAGTCCAGGTCCTCTCCGACGGGATCCAGGCGCTTGGCCATCAGCTTCATGCAGAGCCGCTGGTCGTCGAGGTCCTCGCTGTGCTCAAACGGCAGGTAGAGGAACTTTCGCATGTCCCTGCTCACGTCCTCCTCCAGGTCGCGCCCCATGTCGATGGCGTGGCGGGCTATTTCCAGCGCCTTCGCGTCGGTCGCGAACGCTCGCGCATCATTGCGAAACAGGTTGCGCGGAAACTGGTCCAGCAGCAGACAGAGGGCCACGCAGCCGCAGCCGCTGCTCTGCCAGTCGTCGTAGTCGCCGCCTGCAGCGGCCTCGTAGTCGGCGAAGAAACGCTCGCCTATCGTCCGGTCGAAATCGTCGCTCCTGGCGAACCACAGTTCCGGGCCGGAATCCTCGAACCAGAACCTGAGCAGCTCCTGCCTGAGGCCTGGCGTGCGGGACACGGCAAGCGCAGCCTTAGGCGAAATGCACCAGCGCCTTGCCCACGTTCTTGCCGCGCATCAGCCGGCAGAACGCATCGGGCGCCCTTTCGATGCCTTCGGCAATGTCCTCGCGGTAGCGGATCCGTCCCTCCTGAAGCCAGCGGGTGCAGGCGCGGAGAAAGTCCTGCTGCTTGTCTTCGTGGTCGTAGACCACCAGCCCCCGCACGGTCGCGCGGGCCATGACCAGCGGGATCAGGCTGGGGCCCGGCGGCGGTGGCCCGGTATTGTTGTAGCCGCTCATCATGCCGCACAGCACTACCCTCGCGCCCTGGGCAAGATTGGCCATTGCCGCGGTCAGGACGTCGCCGCCGACATTGTCGAAATAGATATCGATGCCCTCCGGGCACGCCGCCCTCAGCTTCTCGCCGAGGTCGCCGGTCTTGTAGTCGACGCATTCCGCAAAGCCGAACTCGTCCTTGACGATGGCGCACTTCTCCGGCCCGCCGGCGATGCCTACCGCCTGGCAGCCGGCAATGCGCGCCAGTTGCCCCACCATGCTGCCGACAGGGCCGCATGCCGCCGACACGAGCACGGTCTCGCCCGGCATCGGTTCGCCCAGGTGCAGGAGTCCAGCCCAGGCCGTCAATCCGGGCATGCCCAGTATTCCTATTCCTGTACTGACGGGCGCGGCTTCCGGGTCCAGTTTCCGCAGGTCGATGGCGCCGGTGCTCAGCCCGTATTCCTGCCAGCCGTTGGAGCAGACCGCGATGTCGCCGGGGGCGAAGTCCGGGTGGCGGGATTCGACTACCTGCGCGACCGTGCGGCCCGGCATGACGTCACCCGGACTGACCTTTCCCGCGTAGAGGTGGCGACCCGAAATGACTCCACGCAGGTACGGATCCAGCGAAAGGTAGAGCGTGCGCGAGAGGAATTCCCCGTCCGCGGGTTGCGGCACCGGCCCTTCAGCCAGTTCGAAGTCGGAAATCTCGGGCACGCCTTCCGGGTAGCGGCGGAGCTGTACCTGCCGCTGCGTTTCCGGGATGGTCGGGCTCAAAGCTGTTCTAGTGCGGCTTCGGCCGAGGAACAGCTCAGGCCCCCGCCTTCCTCGACATTCAGCTCCGTGACCACGCCGTCCTCAACAACGATGGAAAATCGCTGGCCGCGTGTTCCCATGCCGAACCCGGAAGCATCCAGCTCCAGGCCCAGGGCCCGAGTGTAATCGCCGTTGCCGTCGGCCAGCATCAGGACCGAGTCGCCGGCGCCGGCGGAGCGTCCCCAGGCGTCCATTACGAATACGTCGTTGACCGCCATGCAGGCGATCTGGTCCACTCCCTTGGCCTGCAGGGCATCGGCGTTGTTGATGTAGCCCGGCAGGTGCTCTTTGGAGCAGGTGGGCGTAAACGCGCCCGGAACGGAGAACAGAACGACTTTCCTGCCCTTGAACAGATCGTCGGTCGTGACCCGACCGGGGCGGCCGTCGGTCATGACGCCGAACCCGCCTTCGGGCATTGCCTGGCCCTTCTCAATACTCATGCTTCTCCTCCCGGAAACCAAAAGCGACATTCTAATCCAGCGAACCGGCGCAGCCGCAGCCGGCAGGGCTGATCCCGATGCGCGTCGCGTGCTCGCCACGGCATACAATCGCGCCATGCGAATGTCGGCCGAAGAGTTTCGTAAAGCGCCGCGCAAGGCTGTCACTTTGATGGGCATGTCCGGCGTGGGCAAGACGGTACTCGCCAACCGCCTGCCCGCGACCCGCTGGTTCATCTATTCCGGCGACTACCGTATCGGCACCCAGTACCTGCGCGAGCCGATACTCGACAACATCAAGCTGCGGGCCATGGAAGTGCCGTTTCTGCGCGACCTGCTGCGCAGCGACTCCATCTACATCGAAAGCAACATCACCGTGCACAACCTTCGGCCCATCTCCACGTTTCTGGGCAAGCTGGGCGATCCCGATCGCGGCGGGCTCTCGATCGCGGAGTTTCGCCGGCGCCAGGAACTGCATCATGACGCGGAAGTACAGGCGATGCGCGACGTGGCGCCGTTTATCGAGAAGGCCGAGCGCATCTACGGCTACATGCACTTTGTGAATGACGCCGGCGGCAGTATTTGCGAACTGGGGAATTCGCGCGCGCTGGAGACACTGATCGACAACACCGTGATTCTTTATATCAAGGCATCGGCCGCGGACGAGGAAAAGCTGGTGGAGCGCGCCCGCAAGGCGCCCAAGCCCATGTATTACTCCCCCGAATTCCTGCAGAGATCTTTGCCGGAATTCCTGAGGGAACGCAATCTTGACGATGTCGCCAGGGCCGCGCCCGACGATTTCACGCTATGGGCCTTCCCGCGATTGATCGCCCACCGCCGGCCCCTTTATGCCGCTCTGGCCAGGAAGCACGGCTACACAGTGTCCGCCCGGGAGGCACAGGACGTTCAGACTGAAGCGGACTTCGTGGATCTGGTGGCGGACGCTATTCGCGCCGCCGGCGTTTAGCCGCCGGTCACCGAACGCCGCGAGCGTTTGTTCACGTGTTGAGGGCGGGACGCCCTCGTTCCCGGGGGGAAGCCCTGGTTCCCGGAGACTAATCGTTGTCCTGGGTTACCCGAACCTGGAGGTAATAGTTGCGCCCGTACTCGATGCCCTGGTGGGCGTCGGCGAAAAAGCCGAAGTAGCGATCCGCGAGCGGCGCCCGCTTGTCGAACATGTTGTTCACTCCCAGGCGCAGCCGCCAGTCCCGGTCCACCATGTCCCAGTTGTAATCGAAGGTGGCGTTCCAGGTCGTTACCGAGGGGATCCAGTAGAGGCTGCCGTCGTCGAGCGTCAGCGAGTTCTGGTAGAAATCTCCCAGGTTTCGCGCCGACAGGCCGACTCTGAACGGGTTGCGGCGCCATGAGAGGAACAGAGTCTGCCGGACCTTCTGGTTGCCGTCCTTCTGCAGGATGTCGGCGAACCCCGAGACGGGAATGCTGGCAGGAATGGCGCCCGATTCCGTTGCGGTGACCAGTTCGGCAGCCCTGCCGCCGGGAACCTGGTCGAACTTGGTCAGGAACGAGGCGAGGTAGGTCAGGCTGAAATCGCCGACGCCCGTTTCCACCGAATAACGCAGGCTGGCGTCCCAGCCCTTGAGCGTGCGTTTATCGAGGTTGACGTAGTTGTCGTCGATGTACCGAATCAGGCCGGCAGGACAAATCCCCGCGGCCTGGTAAACCGCCACCTCATCGTCGCTGAGCGTGCCCGCCGCCTCACGCACGACGGCCGGGTTGGCGCTGAGGCTCCCGCAGTTGCCGGGGCCGTGCTCCAGACGCGCCAGCAGGTCAAGCACCGTGTGGTTTTCCTCGCCCAGCAGCCCGATCGTATCTTCCTTCCTGATGGACCACCAGTCCAGCGTCAGGGTCAACGTTTCCAGCGGTTGCACGACGATGCCGAAGGAATAGTTGTCGGAACGCTCCGGCTCCAGCAGCTTGCTGCCCTGCGCAATGCGCTGGGTGCTGTTCCTGCAGTCCACAATATCCTGATCGGGATCGCCCCCGGTGTTCGCGGCAAACACGCAGGCGTAATCGTTCCGGGTGTTCTGACGCGCCACGATCACCTCGTTGATCGTGATCAGGTTCGGGGCGCGAAACGCTTCCGACCAGGACCCGCGCAGCAGCACGGACGGCGATACTTGCCAGCCGATGGCGAATTTGGGTACCACGGTGCTGCCGACATCGGAGAAGTCCTCATATCGCGCCGCCAGTTGAACGTTGATGTTGCTCATCAGCGGCAACTGCAGTTCCGTGAACACGGACGTGACGTTGCGGCTGCCGGAGTTGTCCGGCGTGGGGCTGGAGTTGACTACGTCCGACACGTAAGGGAAGGTGTCGTCCTGGAAATCCGTGAAAACGACGGTCCCGTCCAGGCGCGGGTCGCGATCATCCTCGAAGGTTTCGCGGCGATACTCCACTCCGGCCACACCTCCGGCCGGGCCCCAGGGAAGGTCGAACAGCTCCGGCGTGGACACCTGAAAATCCGCCATTGCAAGCGTGGTTTCGTTGTTCCGGTAAACATCCACCAGGGCGCGCTCGATGTTGCTGTCCACGCCGGCGCTGAAGGGGTTATACGCCGCCGGAGTCGGATCCGAAAGCGCTTCCACCATCAATAGATTGGAAATGCGGTTTCTTGTCAGGTCATCCTTCTCGGCACGGGACCACACGGCCGCGCCTTCCCAGTCCCACTTGCCCGCCGAGCCCCTCAAACCCGTCAGCAGGCGCACAACATTGCCGTCGTTTTCCACGATTCGGGGAAACTCGAGGAACCTGAGGTTGTCGATCTCCAGCTCCAGGCCTTCACAGGGCACCTGGCTCGGCAGATTGGGCAAGCGATTGGGCGATCCGCAAGGGCCGAAGGGGTTGTAATAGTTGTCGGCTGAGACCCGCAGCTTCACCGTGCTGAAAGGCGCCGAAGCATGCCGGAAGAGGTGCGTGTCCGACATGTAGTACAGCAGTTCCGAGAAGCTCTCCATGCCGTTTTCGAACTCATGGTTGAGAAACAAGAACATGGTTCCCCGCTTGAGGTCGGAAGAAAGATCGCGGGTCTCGTTGAGGTTGTGCCGGTAGATCGGATCGCCATCGATCGCGCCGCAGTTTCCATACCCGAGATCCCAGTCACAGTCCTCATGACCCTGGGGATACACCTGGAATTCGCCGCTGGTGTCGGTGAGCACGTTGCGCAATCCGGTGCTGCGCGCACTCGCCAGCACGTCGAACTGGCCGTAGAAAGAGTTGATGCTGTTGTTGCGGAAGCGCGTATCGCCGGCCCAGGGCGAGTCGTCCGGCACCCGTCGGCGGAAGTCCGCGTCGGCCCAGCGTTCATCTTCGTGCGCGCTGATGCGGTCGCGAGCGTAGTAATTCGCCAGGACACCGACACGTGTCCGTTCCCCGTTGAAGGAATCGCCCCATTCCAGGGCAACGCGCTGGGTATCCCGGCTGACATGGTCGTACGAGCCGTAACGCAGGTAAACACGCAAATGATCGATGTCGTCCCTGACAACGTAATTCACAACACCCGCGACCGCGTCCGCGCCATATAGCGCGGATGCCCCGTCCTTGAGGATTTCCAGCCGGTCCATCCCGTAAATCGGGATTGTCTGCGTATTGGCAGTGTTTACGGGAACAAAACTGCCGCCCACTTCCTCGGTCTGAAAGCTGGCGGCGTTTACGACCCGGCGGCCATTGAAAAGTACCAGCGTGTTGCCGGTGCCGAGGCTGCGCAGATTGAAGGCGCCGATGTCGCCGCGGGCCGAATTCACGCCGCCGCTGATGTTCTCGGCTTCGTTGAAGAAGTTCTGGCCCTGCTCGGGGATGAACTGCATCAGGTCGTCGCCGGACTCCACGCCCGTTGCCTCGATTTCTTCCGCGCCGATCACGGAAACGGGCAGCGCGCCGGTGATGTTGGCGCCCTTGATGTGGCTGCCGGTGACGACAATTTCTTCCATCTCCGGCTCTTCGGCGTTGCTACCATCGGCATCCTGGGCCAGGCTCGTGATGCTGCCGGCGAGAAACAGGGAAGCCGTCGCCGCCGTGACGGCGAAGTACTTGCGTTCTGACATGAGTCCTACCCTTGGGAAAAGCCTATCAATTCTAAACCTTTACCGGTAGTGTGTGTTGGGAGGGAAGGCTTGAAGCACTCGCTCCTCTATTCCTCCGGCGCCAGTTCGCTAAACGCCTCGTGCAGGATCATCGAGGCCTGGAGCAATTCCTCGTTGGCCCGATCCAGCCACGCCCGGTCCGCCGCCAGCGATTCCTGGTGCTCGCGGAGCATGCGGGCGACTTCCCCGGGCTGTGGCCCGCCCAGCCCCTTGCGGTCGGCAAGCATTCCGGCGGGGTCCATTGCCCTGCGAAGTTTCTCGACCGGGATTGGCAACGGCTTGTCCATCACTTCCCGGTAGATGTTCCTGAGTTCGTCGTCCGTCAGCGAGTCGGGGCGCCGTTGCCTGGAGCGCGCGAAATCGGTCAGGGCGGAGGCGTATCGATGGGCGGCGCGAAACGGTAGCTCCGCTTCCCGGACCAGCATGTCGGCGACTTCGGTCATGGTCGAGAAGCCGCGCAGCAGCTCTTCCATCGCCCGGTCCCGGTCCACGCGCAGCAGGCCGATCAGTTCCGCGTAACGCCGGTACATCAGCTCGCCGTCGTCCGCCAGCGCCAGGATCGGGGTCGCCTCGCGGTAGTCGTGCATGCCGGTGTTGGTGTTGTGCGCCAGCAGCTGCTGCGTCTGGGCGCCGCCCAGCACGATGCTGGCCTGGCTGCGCACGCGGTCCAGGGGCCTGGGATTGCGCTTCTGCGGCATGATCGTGCTGATTCCCACCGCTGAATCGTCCAGCAGGATCCATGGCCGGGGATTGTGATACTGGGTGTGCAGGTTCTCCACCAGTTGGCCGATCGCAATGGCGGACAGCGCCAGGATTCCGGCAAGTTCCCGCCGCAGGTCGCCGGATGACACCAGGTTGGCGTCGTAGCTGTTGTCCACCGGTTCGGCGAAGCCCAGGAGGTCTGCCAGGCGTACACGGTTCAGGGCAAAACCGGACGTGCCGAGCGCGGCGGCGCCCAGAGGGCTCTGGTTCATGCGCGCATAGCCTTCGCGATACCGCTGGACGTCGCGTTCAAGGTTGGCGGAGAACGCGAGCAGGTAGTGGCCCAGGGAAGTCGGCTGCGCCTGTACGCCATGGGTATAAGCCGGAATCGGGGTGTCCGCTTCCTGCCCGGCAAGCTTCAGCAGTGCCTCGCGGGCGCGCAGCGCGCCGTCCGCCAGGATCAGCCACCGGTCGCGCACCAGCATCCTTCGGGTTGCGCCGTGGAGGTCCTGGCGCGATCGTCCCAGGTGCAGGTCGCTGACGCTCTCATCCGCCAGTTCGATCAGGCGTTCCTCGAAGGGAAGGTAGTTGGGTGTCCTCGCCGCGCCCCGGGCCTCCTGCTCGGCCTGCAACTGCAACATTGCGGCGGCGATCTTCTCCGCCTGCCGGCGCCCGATCAGCCCCTCTTCGCGCAGCATCACCAGCGAGGCCTTGTTGGCTTCCATGAGGTAGCAGAAGAAATCCGGGCATTGCGCGCCTCGGCGGCTCGCAAGGGGCTCCTCCCCGCCTCCCAGAACGGTAAGCAGCGAATCGGCGAGCACATGGGCGGTTGATCTGATCTCCCGGCGCCTCGTGTCGTCGCCGGTCTCCACCGTGATCGAAGGCACGCCGAAGCGGCGATAGAAGTAGTTCTTGGCGATTGCCCCTGATTCGGAGGACCGGGGCGCCCGCTCGAATTCGTAGGCGGAGCCGCCGGAGCGCACCAGCCGCAGCCAGCGGGATGCGAAGGCCGGGGGTCGGGTCGCGTCCTTCAGTGTCGGCACGTAGAACACATTGCGCCAGGTGCCGTGAAAATCCAGCATGACCGCGATTTCCCTGCCGTTCTTCTCAAGCTCGTCCACCAGTACTTTTACGGTTCGGGTTTCCTTTTCCCTGAACGAGCCCCAATCGCGGTTCAGGTCGGCGCCGTTCAGGTTGTGCCGCCAATGTCCGAGTGCGACACCGTCCGGATTGAGGTTGGGAATCAGCACCAGGTTGTGTTGGCGGAAAAAGTCGCACTGCGCCGAGGCGGGCGCCCCGCAGGCGCGCGCGCGGCTAAGCAGCATTCTTTCGGCAAACGCGGTGAACATCAGGGCGCCCGGCACTTCCGGCGGATGCTGACGGCCGATGAAGAGCAGGTATCGGGGGGCCTCCGGCTCGGTCTGGGCAGCCGGGATCTCCCGGCCCCCCTCCGATTTCCCGATGCTGCGCCACTCAAGTCCTTCGAAGCGCTCCGCCATGTCCATGCGCCAGTCCCGGTAGAAGTCGAGTCCCAGGTTTTCCTGGGCGGAAACGAAGAGACCCTCGGGGCCGGGTTGCAGCTCCAGGGTCGCCCGCCCGTCTTCATGCGCAAGCCATTTCCGTGCCGGCAGAAGCTTCCATTCGACGCCGTCGCTGCTTATCTTCGGCCGGTAGCGGTGCTTGCCGTAGGAGTAGCGCAGCGTGACCACGAGGGTTCCCTTCTCGTCCGGGTTGCCGGGGCGCACATGGAATCCGTACCAGGGGCTGGGGTTGATCGGCGGCGCATCCTCCGGATCGATGGTCAGAATCACCCCCCGCTCGTTGAACACGCGGCAGGCGTTGGCCCGCGCACCGTCGTAATCGGCTCGTATCTCATACAGACCCGTGTCGCACAGCGGCGCGGAGTTTGCTTCCTGACCCTGGACCGCGGCGACGGCCGTAAGCGCCGCCAGCCCCGCGGCAATTCTGAACGCTGGTTTCATGGCTTGAAGTTCATTTCCTTTTCGGTATCGGCGGCGATGGCGGCATCGGAAAACCACCAGTAGCCGATATCGCCGGCCAGCCACACGGGGAGCTGGTCGTTCAGGTGCGGATCGAACAGTCTTGAACTGACGCCGCCGGGGATTACCGCCAGGACCTTGTCCGGGTCCGCCAGGTCGGCGACGAACCTGAGCGAATCGATCACCCGCGGGTCGTAGTCGCCCTGCCCCGGGAAGCGCGCTCGCCCGAGGGTTTCTCCGGAGCCGCGGCCGGGATAGTCGCCGCCGCCGAGCAGCCGGTCCGCCAGTTCGCCGGGCACCCAGGGGTTGCTGAACCGGAACCGGCTCAAGTCGCCCCAGCGCCATTCCGACGGATCGGGGCCCAGCCGCGAGTGCAGCTCGGACCAGGCGTCGCCTGCGGCTGCGCGAAGCAGGTCGTCGCGCGTTTCTATCGCTTCCGAGCGTATGTCGTCGAACCACTCCCATTCACCCGCCAGCAGCATCCGGTAGACGCGCTCCTGCCAGTAGTAGATGTCGCGTGCGTATTGCCGGGCCAGACCTTCGCCCAGCTCGTCCTCGAAAATACGCCGCACCAGGCTCGCCATCATTGCCTGGAACAGAGCGGGCGCCGCCAGTTCCGGTTCGTCGAAGAAGTTCCAGTCGCCGAGAATCGCGGCCGCGACGCGGGTATCGGGGTCCGCTTCCAATGCCCGGACCATGACCGGCACCAGGCCCCGGGCCATGGGGTTGAGCGTATCGTTGATCGCCGACCAGTGGCCGGCGCCCGACAGCGCCGCGTCGCCGTCGAACAGTTCCTGCATGCGCCGGTAGCGCCAGGAAGATGCGACGTAGCTGGTCCAGTGTCCTTCAAAATCGCCGCTGACGGTCCGGTGGTTGGCGTTGCCGACCCATCCACGCGGCGGGTTTATGGACGCCGGCGCTCGGGCGAAGGGCACGAATTCGGGCCAGTCGTCTTCGGCGTCCACAACGGGAAGCGGCAGCGCCCCGTCGGCCCTGCGCCGCACCGGCACATGGCCGGCCGTGTAATGGGCGATATTGCCCTTCGTATCGCCCACCGTGTAGTTGTACGGGGCGTTGATCCGGCCGATGATCTCGCCGGCTTCAAACGCATCGCGCGCCAGCATCACTCTCTCGATCCCCACCTGTGTGCCGATTTTCTCGGCCACACTCCAGCGCAGCGAATAAACTCGGCCGTCGTCGCTGGTCAGCCCGTGATCGGATATGACCGGCCCGCGCGTCGTATAGCGCACTGTCAGCGGCTGTTCGCGATAGCCGCCCGGGGCATTGCGGTCGCGTATGCGGATGACTTCCTCCACTATCCGGTAGGGAACGGACCGCTCGCCCTCCAGGTAGTGACCCGGCCGGTCCCGATCCTCCCGTTCGATGAACAGGTCGGCGACATCGGAATAGGCGTTGGTGACACCCCAGGCAATATGGCTGGAGCGCCCTGCCCCCAGTCCCGGCAGTCCCGCGCCGGCGGCGCCCACCGCGCGCCATTCGGGTGTGATCAGGCCCACGGGATGCCAGATGCCGGGCAGGCGGCGCGCGTCGATATGCGGGTCGTTGGCCACGATCGGCGCTCCGGCCGCCGAGCGCCCGGCTGAAGTGGCCCAGCTGTTGGAGCCGTCCGCGGGCTCGGGAAGCTCGGGGAAACTTGCGGTACCGCCCTCCGGCATGCTGTTCTCCGCCAGGCTGTAGTCCGACGCCCATTCGCTTTCGTCATCGGGGTTGACCGTGAGCATCGAGATTTCCGCGGCCTTCTCCGGGCCGAGGTGATCGACCAGCGCCTGACTGAGTATCTCCGCGCGCCAGTTTCCCGTGCTGTTGAACGCCAGAAACAGGTACTGGGTCGTCATGTCCTCCAGCGTGAAGGGCGCCGGCGGCTTGCCGGACAGCCGCACGGCCAGCGGAAACTCGTCTGCCTGCGTTGCAATGTAGGCGTTGACGCCCTCAAGGAACCATTCATGCAGCTCGCGGCTGGGCGATTCGAGTTGCGCCGCCCACACGGGACCCATCCGGCTTAAGCCCATGACGCGAATCAGCGTATCGCTTCGCAGGCCGGCCGGCCCGATCTGCTCGGACAGGCGGCCGTAAATCAGTTCGCGGGTCAGCAGCATTTGCGACAGGCGATCCTGGGCCGTGACGAACCCCTGTATGCGCAACGCATCCGCAAGGGTTTCCGCGTAGATGTACGGGATGCCCTGCCGGTCCCTCTTCACGCGGACTTCGTCATCCAGCATCGCGAGCACCGTGGAGTCGCCGATGTCCCGGTCGCGATCAGGGATGTTGCTTTCCTTGAACCATGTGAAAACCGCGGCCACGGCCAAAACCAGCAGCAACAGCAGGCCGATGATGGCGATTCCGATCTTTTTCAGCATTCCGAATCCCTCGAGTCGTTGTCAGAGTGACAGCTGCGCCAACCCCGCAATCGTCGGCAGGGGCTGGTGGTTGGCCGCGGCCTCACGGCGCCAGCGTGATTTCCGTTTGCGCATTGGCGCTGATGGCCTTGTCGGAAAACCACCAGTAGTTTATTTCGCCGGACAGCCACAGCGGCAACTGGTCGTTGAGATGCGGATCGAACAGGCGTCCGCTGACGCCGCCCGGAATGACCGCCAGCACCTTGTCCGGATCGCCGAGATCAGCCACGAAGCGCAGGGAGTCGATTCCCCAGGCGCCGTAGGAAGGGCTCCCGTACGATCCCCACAAGGTCTCCGGCGACCCGGTGCGCGGAAAACGCCGCCGCCGAGGAGCCGGTTCACCAGCCCGTTTCCGGTCGGCAGGGGGCTGGAAATTCTCAGGCGGCTGAGATCGCCCCAGCGCCACTTGCGCGGGTTAGCGCCCAGCCTTGCCTCGAGACCCAACCAGGCGTCCAGCGCCGCGGCGCGGATCAGGTCGTCCCGGCCTTCCCTTTGCGGTGTATTGCCGTTGTCGAACCAGTCTGATTCGCCTGCCCTCAGCATCGAATAAACGCGCTCCTGCCAGAAATAGGGGGAACCCTCGTAGCTGTAGACCAGAGTATCCAGTTCGTCGGCGAAGATCCGGTTGACCAGGGCGCGCAGCATCAGCTGGAACAGCGCCGGAGCGGCCTGGCCGGGATCGTCTCGGTAATCCCAGCCACCGAGCATGTTTGCGGCTGCCCGCGTTTCGGGTACGGCCAGAAGCGCCGGCAGGAACAACGGAACCAGGTCGCGGGCCAGCGTGTTCTTCGTATCGGTGATCGCCGCCCAGTGGTCCTCGGCGGAGAAGACACGTTCATTCTCGAACAGTTCCCGCATGCGGCGGTAGCGCCAGGAGGGAGCCGAGTAGCTGCTCCAAATGCCGTCGAAGGACCCGCTTACCGTCCTGTGATTGGCATTGCCCACCCAGCCCCTTTGCGGATTCATCGAAGACGGCGCTCGTTCAAAGGGCACAAAGCCCGTCCAGTTGTCCTCACCGTCCGTTACCGGCAGTGGTATTGCCCCGTCTCCCTTGCGCCGAACGGGAATACGACCGGACGTGAAGTGCGCGATATTTCCCTGGATGTCAGCCACGTTGTAGTTGAGGGCGCCCACGATTTCGCGGATTGCTTCGCCGGCTTCGGCGACGTCCTTCGCCAGCATCAATCGATCGAGGCCCACCTGGCTGCCGACGTTCTCGGCCACGCTCCAGCGAAGCGAGAGGGAGCGGCCGTGCGCATCCATGATCAGCGAGTCGGAAACCACCGGTCCGCGCCGGCTGCGCCGGACATTGAATGTGCGCTCGCGGATACCGCCGGGAGAATCCGGGTCCCGGACTCGGACCGTTTCGCTCACCAGTTCATAGGGCAAGGACCGCTCGTCTTCCAGGTAGTGTCCATCGTTTTCGGGATCGTCCCGCTCGATGAACAGGTCCGCGGTGTCGGCAGCCGAATTGGTGACGCCCCAGGCAATGAAATTGGACCTTCCCACAGCCAGGCCGGGCCAGCCCGCCGCCGTCACGCCCACGGCCCGCCATTCAGGCGTAATGAGCCCAATGGGATGCCAGATGCCGGGCAGCCGGCGGGCATCGAGATGCGGATCGCTTGCCAGTATCGGCGCTCCGCTCTCCGAGCGCCTGGGGGACGTTGCCCAGCTGTTGGACCCCCCCACCGGGCTCGCCCGGACCTGCACCGGCTCGTGCATCATCAACAGCGGCTCCCGAGGCGCCAGTGCGTAATTCGAGGCCCAGCGGCTGCCGTCATCCGGGTTTACGCTGACCAGAGAAATCTGCGCGGCCTTTTCGCGGCCCAGCCGGTCCACAAGCTGCTGGGCCAGCCATTCGGCGCGCCAGTTCTCGGTAAGGTCGTAGGCCTGCAGCAGGTAGTGCGCGCAAATGTCCTCCAGCGTGTAGGGCGCCGGCGAAACGCCCGAAATGCGCACGGCAAGGGGAAACTCATGCTCTTGCGTGGCGATATAGGCATTGACGCCGTCCAGGTACCACTCGTGCAGCTCCCGGCTGGGCGATTCCAGGCCGGCGGCAAAGCGGCGCGCCAGTTGCCTGATTCCCAGCACCCTAACGCTGATGTCGTTGCTTTCCCCGCGGCGGCCTATCGCCTGGGCCAGTCTCCCGTTGACCGCTTCGCGGGTCAAGAGCATCTGGGCCAGCCGGTCCTGCGCGGTGACGAACCCCTGCGCACGGATCGCGTCCGCCACCGATTCCGCGTAGATGTACGGAATCCCGTAGCGGTCCCGCTTGACCGTAACGGGCGAGTCAAGCGGGCCCGGGCGGAGCGGTTTGTCTGTAGTCCCCGCTCGGGTAGGAATGTTGCCGGAACGCAACACCAGAAACGTCACTAAAGATATCAGAAAGAATATTGATATCAGAGTGATAAATGAAATAGTTAATTTCTTTATCACTTTCAGTTCACATTCAGGCTGCCGTCCAGTTCAAAGATTGCCGCCAACAGGGCAACCCGCATCCACATGCCGTTGCGTTCCTGGCGCCAGTACATGACCCGCGGATCATTGTCGATCGCCGGGTCCAGCTCGGGACCGCGCGGCAGCGGATGCATGACGATCGCATCGGCGGGAAACTTCTTCAGCTGCTCGGGCCCGATGCTGTATGCGGCGTAATCGGCCTTTCCGGGTTGGTCGGAATCGTCGTATTCCGACTGCAGGCGGGTGACGTAAAGCGCGTCCAGTTCCCCGACTACGTCCTCCAGCCGGCTGGTCGATTGGTAGGCCACGCCGTGCACTTCGAGATGGTCGAGGATGTCCCGCCTGATCTCGTAACCGGGCGGCGCAATGAAACGCAGGCGGACCTCGCTGTAGTTCTTCATCAGGTAGCTGAGCGAGCGAACTGTCCTGCCGCGGCGCAGGTCGCCCATCATGGCGATGGTCTTGCCGTCGATGCCGCCACGCCGTTCGAAGCTGCGCTCCAGAGTGTAGATGTCCAGCAGAGCCTGGGTGGGGTGCTGATCCGGGCCGCTGCCCGCGTTGATTACCGGGACCGGGCGCGGAATGGAGTCCATGAGCTCTGCGGCCCTTGCGGCCTTTCCGCCTTCCGGGGTGCGCATGATGATGACGTCCGCGTAGGAACTGAAGGTACGGATACTGTCTTCGAAGCTCTCCCCCTTAACCTCCGACGATATGGACGGACTGCGGATTTCGCTGGTCTGCATGCCGAGGATATGGCAGGCGCTGTTGAAGGACAGGAAGGTCCGTGTGGAAGGCTGTGTGAAATAAAGCATCGCGCGCCGGTCTGGCGCCAGCGCCTGTAACTCTTGCGCGCCGGCTTTCGTCTTCGCCAGCGCCCGGACGTGGGTCGCCAGGCGGCACAAACGGTCGAGCATCGGCCGGTCGAACTGCCGGGTATCGATAACGTGAAACAACCCGCTACTCGCCATCACGCCGCCATTATCCTTGAAGGGCGCCGCGAAGGGTAAACTTTTCGCCGCCATGCCTACCAACGTCACGCAGGAATACAAGAAGGCCGAGCAGGCGTTTCGCGAAGCACGGGAACCGCAGGACCGGCTGCGTTGCCTGCGCGAGATGCTGCGGCTGATTCCCAAGCACAAGGGCACCGAACACGTTCAGGCGGACATCAAGACCCGGATCAAGCAGCTCACGACCGAACTGTCCCGCCCGCGCAAGGGCGGCGCGCGCTCCGGGCCCGCGCACGCCGTGCGCCGCGAGGGAGCGGCCCAGGTGGCGCTGCTGGGCGCGCCCAACGCCGGCAAGTCGCAGCTGCACTCGGCCCTTACGGGTTCGCAGTCCACTGTCGGCGCCTGGCCGCACACTACCGAAACCCCGATACCTGGAATGGCCCCGTATCACGACATCCATTTTCAGCTCGTGGACCTGCCTCCTGTGGCGCTTGAGCGCACTCAGCCCTGGCTGGCGACCGCGTTACAGCCGGCTGACGGAGCGCTGCTGGTGGTCGACATCGCTTCGCCGGACTGCGCGGAGGAAATCGGAATCGTGCTGGACAAGATGGCCGGGAAACGCGTGACTTTCGTTGCAAAATGGCCGGGGCTTCCGGATCCGCGCAAACGCCGCCGAAAGAAGCGGAAGGACCGCAAGCAGGAGACCTTCGAGGACCTGTTCCGCATTCGCCTCCCTGCCCTGCTGGTGGCCAACAAGATCGACCTGGGCGAATACCGGGACCGGCTTGACGGCTTGAGCAGGAAGCTCGGATTTCCGGTCGTTTCCGTATCGGCCGGGACGGGGGAGAACCTGGACGCCATACCCGATTTCCTTTTCCGGGGCCTGGGCGTGGTGCGCGCCTACACCAAGACGCCCGGCAAGCCTCCCGACCTGGGGCGCCCCTTTACCATGCGGCACGGCGCCACGGTGAGCGAGCTGGCCTCGCTGGTGCACAAGGACATTGCGGGCAGCCTGAAGTTCGCGCGCATCTGGGGCGAGAAGGTCTATGACGGTCAGCAGGTCAGCCCCCGCCACCTCATCCACGACGGCGACATCCTGGAGCTTCACCACCGCTAGCCTGCGCTCAGGCGCCGGGCTTGAGGACGGACAGGACGGCGATTGCGGCTATGCACAGCCAGAGCAGTCCCAGCAGCGACGTTCCGCTTGCGTAATTCTTGCGAACTGCGCTCTCCCGCGCGGAGTTGGAGCCGTCCGCTTCAATTTGCCGCCAGATGCCGAAGAACTGGATGATGTAGTAGCGGATGCCTATGCCGCAGGCGATCACGCCGCCGAAAAGAACGAGTTTCCAGGCCAGCCAGCCCTGTAGTGATATTGACCCGAATCCCGCGGCCAGGCCGGCCACGACCAGCGCGGCCATCAGCACGTAGCGTAAAAGGCGATCCAGCAACGCCAGTTGCTTTCCTGCGGCACCGTGCCTAAAGCGGTGAACGACCTCGACGAAGGCCAGCCAGGCCAGAGTGGCAACGCCCGCTGTCCACGCCAGCGCCGCACCGCCGGGAAAGTAGCCCAGCAACGCAGAAAGGACGGTGCCGAGGCCCACTTGCAGGATCAGCGCATACCGTACGTGCTGGTCCACGTCCATGACATGCTCCATCAGGCGCTTGCGCTCCTCAAAAGGCATCGATGCCGCGCGGCAGACAAAGCGGAACTCGCTGTTGATGACGAACTCGGCGCCCAGCCAGTAGCCGAGCACTGCGATGTGTATTACGAGGAGTACGTTGATGAGCATGCGTGGTTCCGTTTATCAGTCGATTGGCTCCAGTACGGTCTGATTGGCTGCCGTTTCCGGAAGGCCCATGTACGGTCGAGTGCTGTAGGCGTAATCCAGCCGGCGCAGCAGCGCGTCGGGAAGCGTAATCTCGGCCGCGGCCAGTGCATCCTCGATGTGTTCGATGCGGGTCGCTCCGACGAGCGGAGTCGTGACGCCCGGCCGGGTCCACAGCCAGGCCACGGCGGCGTGGGCGGGCTTGATGCCGTACTCATCGCATACCTCCGCCAGCACGTCGAGTACCTTGTCGCGAGGCTCGCCGTACATCTGGTCCGCGACATCGTCCGCCCTTACCCGGGGAGTGGATAAGGGATCACGCGGACGGGCAAGCCGGCCGCGTGCGAGCGGGCTCCAGGGCAACACGGCGATTCCCTGGTCCATGCAAAACGGGAGCAGGTCGCGTTCTTCCTCGCGATACAGCAGGTTGTAGTGGACCTGCACGGCCTCGAACTCGGGCCAACCGTTCGCTCGGGCGGCAAAATTCATCTTGGCCAGCTGCCAGGCGCGAAGATTGCATGCCCCCAGGTGGCGCACCTTGCCGTCTTGCACCAGCCCGCCGAGTGCTTCCATCGTTTCCTCGACCGGGGTGTTCTCGTCATACAGGTGTATCTGCAGCAGGTCGATGGCCTCGACATCCAGGCGCTTCAGCGATGCCTCGCATGAAGCACGCACGTTGCGCGCCGAAAGCCCCCACTCGCCGTCGCCGACCGGGAAATAGAGCTTCGTTGCGACGATTACGCGCTCGCGCGCCGTAGCCTCGCGCAGCATGCGCCCGAGCACGCGCTCGCTGCGACCGGTGGAATACACGTTGGCCGTATCGAAAAAGGTAATGCCGAGTTCGAGCGCCCGGGCGAGTATTTCCAGGGACTCCCGCTCGTCAAGTACCCAGGGCCGCCAGCGGCTCGACCCGAAACCCATGCAGCCGAGCGCGACCCGCGGCAGGGAGAGGGGCATCAGATCTGCTTGCCGAGGACGGGTTCGGCGTCCGCAGGGGTCGCCTCGCCGTCGATCAACGGGTCCCCGGTCGGCACGCCCAGCCGAATCTTGCCGGTCGGCGCCATGGATTGTTCCCAGTTGAGCTCGATGTGCGTGGATATGGCCCGGCAATCACGGTACAGCCGCTGCACGGGGTTGGAGGCCTTTTGCCCCGTAACACCCATCATGGCGGCCAGTGAGTCCGTGGTGGACGCGCACAGCCGTGCCCCGAATGTCACCAGCCGTCGCATGCGCAGCAGCCGCTCCCCGACAATCTCCTCGCCTGCCGCGCCGGCGGCGTGAAGGTCCCGGATCACTTCCTGGAACACCAATTCCGCGGCGTCGAGCTGCGCGCAGGCTTCACCGACCCGGACCTGAACCGGCGCCTGCGACACGATCGATTCCCTGAACAGCTTTCCCGTACGAGTCCGGGTTTGCGCACAATAGGACTCCAGTGCCCCCCGCGCCGCGCCGAGCAGCGGCCCCTGGAACCAGCTTCCCTGGTAGGGAAAAGTGCGAACACGGTGCACGTAGCTTTCCGCAATCGCGGCGCCCGGCGGGTCCATGCTGGCAAATTCTTCGATGGTCACGACGCGCCTTGCCGGCAAGTACACCTGGTCGGCCGAAACGTCGTGACTGCCGGTACCGCGAAGGCCCTCGACATGCCAGGTGTCGTGGACCTGATACTCGCCCGGGAGCAGCAGCGCGAAGTGCGAAATGCCGCCTTCGGGATCCTCGCGGGCGGTGACCATGACGCCGCTTGCAACGTTTATGCCGCTGACGAACGCCCATCGCCCCGTCAGCTCCCAGCCGGAACCGTCGCGGTGAATGGCGCCCCCTCCGGCCGAGCCGGTAGCCAGCACGGCGTCGTCGCCGGCGCTTGCGAAGAACTCCTCCTGGGCCTCGGGCAGGAACCGGGCCACGAACATCACGTGGGAAAAGACCAGTGACACCAGCCACCCCGTCGATCCACACTCCCGCGCGAGCCGCTCGCTCACGGTGAAATGAGGCCCCCAATCGAGCCCGTAGCCCCCGTAGCGGCGAGGCCGGTACAGCTTGTGAAACCCGGCCGCCCTCAGCGCCTTGACAACCTCCGGAACGGGATCGCGCAGCTGCTCGGAGAGGACGGCATTCTCACCCACAATCGGAGCAAGCGCCTCGGCGGCGGCTGCCAGCTCAGCGGGCGTCGGCACTGCTGAATCCTTTGGGGCCGGAGCAATTTTGCGGGACATCCTGAATACCTGGAAAAGAAGCCAGGCAAAAATGATAGCCCGCGATTCTTGGCTTACAGCCGCGGCGCCGGACCTCTACAGCCCGAGCGCGCCGGGATTGAACAGGTTCTTCCCATCGACCGCCTTCTTGATCGCCCGCAACAACTCCGTTGCGGCAGGATCGCGATCGCGCAGCAGCGGATACTGCTTTCCCACCTGCAAGTGGCCTGCGCCATAGCGGTGATACTGCTCAATCGCCGCCTGCCGCATGGCCTGAACCAGCTCGGCGCCGGCCGGATTGGGCGGGTACGATGGAATCGAGCTTCTGTAAGCCTGATCGAGGACCGTGCGGTGATAAACGCTTTGCTCGTCCTTCCAGTAGAAGGCCGGCTCGTACAGAAAGGATCCTGCGCCCAGCGAAGAGAAAATCAGCCCCACGTGAACGCCGTGTTCGGTCATGTCCTGCCGCCGGCTTGCGAGGTACTGCCTGAACTCGCGGTGGAACGCCAGGACCGACGAGGCCGGCAGTATCCCGTGCACCGGCACCCATCGTTCGCCCGCCGGCCCGAGAACATTGTGAAGTGGCGCGAAAGGCGTCGCGTATACGACTAATGGCGCCGAATTGGGAATCTCCCAACCGTTCTGAAGCGCCAGCCGGCGCACTAGCCGCACTTTACTGCGGATCTCCCCGGCGGACTGCCCTTCAAGTATGTAGTGCGCCGCATAGGGTGCGGCCGATAGCGCCCTGCTGCCCGACAGACCCATGCTTATGACCTGCAGGAGCCCGCGCACCGGGCTGTGCGACGCGGCCATGACGGATCTGGCCATCTCAAGGCGCGTTGACACATCGCCGCTCTTTCCGATCTGTCCCTGCTGCAGGGCGCTGTCGAGGGCAAAACACTTTTCTTCGACCACATGCCCGGCAATGCCTGACATCGCCTGTATCGCTCCTTCGAATGTCCCGAATCCGAAGGAAAGGCAACCGGACCTGGGCCGCGTTCTCATTACTTTCAAGGTGATCCGCGCCTTGAAACCCAGCGCGCCGCAGTCGCCCGTGAATACCGCAGTCAGGTCCGGCCCGTAATGACGGAAGAAAGGAACCCCGGCCTTTGACCCGGCCTGCCCGGTCCTGATGATCCGCCCATCGGCCGTGATGACCTCCATGGCCAGCACACTTTCACAGGACACGCCCCAGGTGTTCGTGCCCAGTCCCAGGGCGTTCTGACTGATCGAACCGCCAACGGTAGCCGCAAGCCCGGAGAAGGGGCCCCGAAACGGAGAGCGTATTCCGCGTGCTCCTAGCGCCTTATCCAGTTCGGCCCAGGTCACGCCCGGCTCGACCGTCACGAACATGTCCTGCTCGTTGATCTCGACAATGCGGTCCAGCCGTCCGGCATCGACCAGGATTGCTCGCGCCGTGGTCGGAAGATAGCCCGCCGTGTACGACGCTCCGCCGCCCCGCGGTACAATGGCAACGTCGTCGGCGTAGGCACAGGCGATTACCTTCCGCGCTTCCTCGATCGAGCCCGGGCGAACGACGGCAATCGGGATTTCGAGGCGCCGGTAAACGTCCGTGGCAAAAAATTCCCGCCTGTCGTCGACGATCAGATGATCACCGCCGACAATCCTGTCCAGGCGCTGCAGAAACTCTTCGGCAGCGGACTCGGATTTCATTTCACGCCTGTTTTGTCGCATCAGCGTAAGCTCCTATATCGCCCGCTCGCGGCATGGAACGCAGTCCCGCCCACAAAATCAATCCCGCTACCGTCATGAGGGAAGTGCTGACCACAGCTATGGAGCGGCTGATCATCATTGGATCAGCCAGGACATAGTCCGTGAAGACAGCAATGAGCCAGGGACCGCCTCCCAGGCCGACCATCGTGCCAAGGAGCATGTACGCCGCCACCAGTTGAGCCCTGATCTGATTGGGCGCCAGGCTCGGAATCGCCGCTATGGCCGCACCAAATGACATCGTCCCGAAATAGGTCAGGGGCACAACCAGGATAGCGCTCCCCAGGCTTGAGCCGGCGAGCGCGAAGCCAAGTACCAGGGGAATTGTTATGGCGGCGGAAATCAACGGCGTGATGATGAAGGTCCGGGGTCCGAATCGGACGAAAAGCCTGTCGCACAACCAGCCGCCCGAGACCGTGCCCGCAGTCGCGCAAATCAGAAAAGAGGCGCCATACAACTGACCGATTTCGCCGGCCGTCCATCCATAGGTCCGGATGAAAAAGGTGGGGACCCAGGCCGTCAAACCGTATTGGAAGGCATTGATCAACGACATACCCAGGAAGACGGAAATCCACATTGCTTTATCCCGGCGCAAATGCGCCAGCGCGCTGAAGAGTGAAATGCTCTCGCCCTGCTGTTTCAGCACACCACGCCGTACCGGCTCCTGCACGAAAAAGAAAAGGCCCAGAAAAAGCACGCTCGGAATACTGGCGAAGCCAAACGCAAGCTGCCATGACCGGACCTCCCCGACCAACGGCAGGGCGAAGAACTCCGTCGTCGGCAAACCGCTGATCACGAGGCCGCCCAACGCCAGCGCGAGTCCCGAACCAACGAAGCTCGAGGCCGTGACAATGCTGGTCGCCAGGGCGAGTTTTCCGGGCCTGAAGTAGTCGCCGAGAAGGGAGAAACCGGCCGGAATGAGTGCCGCCTCACCGAATCCCACGAGCATTCGGGCAAGAAAAAGCGTCCAGTATCCATCGGCGACCATGCACCCGAGAGTAGCCAGTGTCCAGGCAATCACGCTGATCACAATGAGTCTCACCCGGCTGTAACGGTCCGCCAGCCTTCCGGCGGGAATGGCCATGCACGCGTACAGCATTGCGAAGGCAAAACCAAGAAGCAGGCTCACTTTCGTATCACTGAGCCCGAACGACTGCCGCATGGGCTCTACGAGGAGGTTGATTACCATCCTGTCGATGAAGCTTCCGATCTGCAGCAGGGAGATCGTCACCACGACGAACCAGGCATAAGCCGGCTTTACGTCCGGGGCGTCAGGAGCCCGCTCGGGCATTTCAGATAGCGACGCTTGTCGCGTCGTAGGCGAACAGCTGCGCCTGCAGCAATTCGTGAATGGTATCGCCAGGTTCGGGCCTGCGATGTTTTCGTTCCCCTTGAGCCGCCGATTGCTCGACGGTTTCATTGGCGCGCGGCAGGCGGGCCGCCTCATACTTTGCCAGCGCGGTTGCGGGGTCATCGTATTCGGCGAGCGCCCGCGCAAGCACAAAGCCGTCTTCAATCGCAATGGACGACCCCTGCCCCAGGAAGGGCAGCATGGGGTGGGCCGCATCGCCGAGCAGTGTCGCGCGTTCCAGGGTCCATCGCGGGAGCGGGCTGCGGCCGAACAGTCCCCACTTGTGGCAGTGTCCACCCCGCGTGTTCCTGATGATGTGGAGAACCTCGGGGGCCCACCCCACAAAGTTTTCCAATACTTCGTCAATCCCGGCGCCCACAAACCAGCCTTCATCCGTCCATTCGGCCCGCTGTGTGAAAGCCACGTAGTTGACCAGCTCCTTGCCGCGTATCAGGTAACGCGTGAAATGCCGGCCCGGCCCGCTGAAGGTGGCGGATGATGGAGCAATCAGGCCGTCGGGCAGACGGTCAACGGGAGTCAGGCCGCGATAGGCCACATATCCCAGGTAACGGGGCTTGTCGGGGCGCCACAACAGGTCGCGCATCACGGACTTGATGCCGTCGCAACCGATGAGCACTTCGCCTGTGGCGCTGGCGCCATCGGCAAATCGGGCTTCAATCGAGTCATCGCGGCTCTCAAGGCCGACAAAATCCCTGTTCAAGTGAATCGCGTCGGGATCGTTGCCCAGTACCGTCTCCGTCAACAGGGCGTGCAGGTCCGCACGGTGAACCTGATAGTAGGGCGCCCCGTACTGTTCTTCGTAGTTGACGGATTCTTCCAGAGTGCGGACTTCACCGGTATCGAAATGCTTCGTGCACAGCGCTTCCGGGCTGTTGCAGATCTGCTCGAGTTGCCGCCGCAGCCCCAGAGCAATGAGTACGCGCGTCGAATTCGGACTCAGAGAGATGCCTGCGCCTACCTCTTCCAGAGCGGGGGCCTTTTCAAAGACGCGGCAGGGCAAGCCGAAGCGCTGCAGGCCGAGCGCGGTGACCAGTCCACCGAACCCGGCGCCCACAATGATTACGCCGCAACCTTGCATCGCGCTCTTCAATTGCTTACGCCGGTTCAGTCCGAATCGGGCGGAGTGAAAAACTCGAGAATGGCCCCGTCCGGCGTTCTCACGGAAAACAGCGTGACGATTCCATAGGGCGCCACGAAAAGTGACAGTGGTTCCGTGTATGGAACGACATCCCGCGCCCGCAGTTCATCGGCGTAGGCTGCCGCGTCGGCTACGGGGAAACGGGCGCAAAGGTAGCCTACATTTGGAGCGACGCAACGGCTTGCAAAATCGCTCCCGTCCAGCTCCTTGATCTCAAGAATCTGGACGGAACCATCATTGGCGCCTTCCGGGTGCAATATGCTGACCCGGCGCCGAAGCCCGCGGGCAATATTGGCGGGAATGCCCAGCATGTTTCGGCCCGGCTCCTCCTTATCTTCAATCACGGTCTCCACAAGCGGTTTCCAGCCGAGCCTGTTCACGAAGAAGTCGAAGCTGACGTCGTAGTCGCGTACGATCTGCAGGGCATTGAAAGTGCGCGACATGCCCGAGTATTGCGGAAGTTCGATCAGGACTTTTCCGTATGACTGGAGCAATACGATGAACACACCGTCCGGGCCCACCATCACTGCCTGACGGATGCTGAAATCCGCCAGCTGGTAGTCCGTCGGAGGACCAAGTGCTGTCCAGCCCGCGCGTTGCAGATCGGTGTAGATGGCCTGCGAGTCCTTCACATAGACATTGATGTCGAAGATCCCGCCCGAGTCCCAGGTATGCTGTGACGGCCGCATGGGCTCCGCATAAACGCCGTGAAATCGCACGAGCCTGATAAAGCCGCGGCTATCGCTCTCGGGCATCATCAGCACTTGCTCAATTCGGGTGCAGCCCTCGGGGACATGCCAGGCCGTGAGCTGCTCGACCGGTGCGTCGGGCAGAGGATGGGCACTCCACCGGCCAATATCCATCAGTGTGGAGCGCAGGCGCTCCAGATTCCAGACACTGACAACGATTTCCTGCATTCCTGCAAACATTGTGGTTCCTCAATAGTCGCCAACAGGGCGAAGCTGGCTCGTGACTCGCATGCTGTTTTCCGACGGCAAGACGGTTTCTGCGAAAGGGGCTACTTGTAAGTTCACACAGCTCCCAATTTCAGGAAGCAGGTATCCACGAGTTCCAGCTTGCCAGTACCGGGCCAACAAGACCAACCGGTCGGCTTGCATTCGGCCGATAATCCCATTATTTGAATTCTCGGAAGTATTAGCAAACCGGAAAATCGGTAAACGCAAAATTTGCCTTGTGCATCATTGAATTCATATGCCCGCGCTTCTGTATACTCCAATCGCCTTACGCTCCGGGAGCAATAGTTGATGCCTCAGGACTACGCTGAATTTCGCGCGCACTGGCCCGTCGTGGTTTCGGCGGCGATCGGTGTTGGCGTCGGCGTTACCGGGGCCATGGTGTACAGCCTGGGCATCATGCTTAACCCGCTCGCCGACGCGTTCGGCTGGAGCCGCGCCGAGATATCGGCCGCCAAGACATTCCTCACCCTGGGTTTCGCCGTGACGGCGCCATTTGTCGGATACGTTGCCGACAAATTCGGGGTCCGGAAAATCGCGCTGATCTCGCTGATCCTGCTGTCACTCGCCCTGGTGGGCATGACCCGGATGAACGGCAGCATCCTGATTTTCTATGCGTCCATCTTTGGGCTCTCCCTGGTGGGATGCTGTACGACGCCCCTCGTGTGGACCCGCGCCGTCGCGACGTGGTTCGAGAAGAGGCGGGGACTTGCCCTGGGAGTGACTCTGGCCGGCACGGGAATTGCCGGTATCCTGGCGCCGCTGGTCCTGGGCGGGCTCATTGAACGCTATGGCTGGCAGGCGGGCTACATGGCGATGGCGGCCGCGGCGGCTCTCGCCGTCCTGCCCGCGTACTTCTGGTTCTTTGAGCAGGGCCGGCAGGACGAAAAGGCCGCAAACTCCGCACGCGGGCCCGCTTCACCGGCATTAGAGGCCGGCCTTACGGTGAAGGAAGCGTTTCGGACCTTCCGGTTCTGGCAATTCGCCTTCGCATTCATGCTCATCGGCGGGATTATCTCGGCCCTGGCCATACATCTGGCGCCTATGCTGACCGACGCCAACATGCCGCGAGCGATGGCAGTGCGCATGATCGGCGCAATGGGAGCCGCCGTGATTCTTGGCCGCGTCACCACGGGCTTTCTGGTGGACCGTTTCCACCCGCCGTATGTAGCCGCTGTGTTCCTCAGCATGCCGATCATCGGCTGCCTGCTGCTGGGAACAGACGTGCCGGCGCTCTGGCTCGCCGTGACGGCAGCCATTTTCATTGGCCTGGCCGCCGGTTCCGAAGTTGATCTGTTGCCATATCTGACAGCACGGTACTTCGGACTGAAATCCTACGGCAGGCTATACGGCTGGGTATTCATTTTTTTCTATGTGGGTGTCGGAATTGCGCCACCCGCGTTTGGTCGCGTGTTCGACCTCTACGGGAACTACGATTCTGCGCTCAGTGTTGCGATTGGCGCCCTGGGTCTTGGTGTTCTGGGCATCGCAACCCTCGGCAAGGCGCCGAAGTTTTGAGCCGGACGAGCGGAACCTGGACTGATAGTGCCTTGAAGGCCTTGCATCATTCGTCCCTCAAGGACCGCGTCGTCATCGTTACCGGCGGCAGCCGGGGCTTCGGATGGTTCATGGCGCGGGAATTGCTGCGCGCCGGCGCGCGAGTGACATTGACCAGGCGCAGCAGCGATACGTTGGCCCCTGTCCTTGACGAAGCGAACAGCATTGTCGGTGAGGGCCGCTGCCTTGCGGTCGCCGGAGATGTAACCCGGCCGGAAGATTGCGCCCGCACCGTGGAAGAAACCGTTGGTAAATTCGGGCGCATCGATGTCCTGATCAACAACGCCGGGCGATCATACGGAGAATTCGGGGACAGGCTTTCGAAGATCACGCGTTTCCACGACGTCACGGAACCGCAATTGCGCGCGATTGTCGAGACCAACCTGTTCGGCGTCTTCTTCATGACCCAGGCCGTTATTCCGCACATGCTGAAACGCAAATTCGGCAAGGTGGTTTCCATCTCCACCAGCCTGCTCAACATGGTCCGGCCGGGGAATTCCGTTTACGGGTCTTCAAAGGCGGCACTGGAAACCGCGCACCGGTGCTGGGCGGGCGAACTGAAGGACACCGGCGTTGATGTGAATATCCTGCTGCCCGGCGGTCCGTCGGATACCGAGTTGATTACGCCGGCCATGGTGCCCGGCGTCGTCGGCGAGCGGGCCGGCGGGCGGCTCCTGCCTGGCGACATCATCGTGCCGCCGGCCGTATGGATGTGCACGGACGCAACCAACGGGATGAGCGGCGAACGGGTGATCGCACGCTTTTGGGACCAGAAACTTCCACCGGAAGAGGCGTTCAGGGGCTGTCTGCAGCCGCACGTGGAAGAGCCATCAATCATGTAGCCGCAATGAGCGACGAGAAGTGGGCGCCCGCCGGGCATGTGTGGACGTGACGGCAAGTGCCGGCCAAGGATGGCTTCAGGCATAGGGTATAAGCGTAGCGGCAGGCGCGTTCAGGCGAACGTGGCGACGCCGCGAACCCGAAGCGAAAGTGATGAAGGGGTGCTGACATGGCGAACTTGAAAACCTCCTCTGCGAACACGAAGTGCAGCGGCGGCTGCCTGTGCGGTGCGGTGCGTTACGAGGTCGTGGGGCCGCTCAGGCCGGTGGTCTATTGCCACTGCAGCCAGTGCCGGCGAACGACGGGACATTTCCTGGCGGCCACGGCCGCGGCGAAGGATGAGCTGGTCATTGCCTCGGATGCTTATCTTTGCTGGTTTGCCTCCTCCGAATCCACTTCCAGGGGGTTCTGCGGGCGTTGCGGTTCCAATCTCTTCTGGGTGTCCGAGGCCGAGGACTACATCTGCATCATGGTGGGCAGCCTGGATGATCCTGGCGGAATCCAAGCCGTTGAACATGTCTTTGTCGATGACAAGCCGGATTACTACCAACTGAACGACGACCTGCCGAAACACCCGGGAGGCGACAGTCTGGGGTACTGGTTTCGTGGGTCGCGCTGAGCCGCGGATGGCGGCTGTTCGATGATCAGCGTCTTCGAAATACTCACCGTGGGCATCGGGCCGTCGAGTTCCTGAACGGCAGGCGCTTACGACCAGATTTTGGGTTCTGTGCCGAGTGACGGATCCAGTGAAAAGCTGTTGGCGGGCCGTTCCAGTCCAAGGTTGTCGCGCAGCGTGCCGTCTTCGTAATCCGTTCGAAAAAGCCCGCGTCGCTGCAGGACCGGCACGACTTCATCGACGAAATCGTCCAGGTTCTCCGGCAGGTAATTGGGTGTAATCGAGAAGCCATCGGCGGCGCCGGCGCGGAACCATTCCTCGCAGAAGCCGGCGATCTGCTCCGGCGTTCCGGCCCGAACCAGGCTTGCGCGCGAAACCACGACGCGTCTTGCAAGCTCGCGTATCGTGAGTTTGTCCTCGCGCGCCATCTTGACGATCTGTTCCTGGACCCATTGCCCACCCTCCGTTGTTGCGATTTCCGGCAGCGTGTCGTCGGGCGAACAATGCGAAAGATCTGCGCCAATCTGCAATTGCAGGGTCTGCAAGGCAAGCGCGTCCGGAATCAGGTCGATCAGTTCCTGCTGTTTGCGTTTTGCCTCTTCTTCCGTGCCCCCCACGATGAACTGCACCGAGGGAATTACCTTGAGCTTTGCGGGATCGCGCCCGAAACCGGCCGCGCGCTGCTTCATGTCGTCGTAAAACGCCCGCGCATCTTGCAGGTTGTTCTGCGCGGTGAAGATCAGATCCGCGGTCCTCGCCGCCAGTGCTCGTCCCGACGGGGAGCCGCCCGCCTGCACGATGACGGGGTGGCCCTGGGGCGGGCGCCCGATATTCAGCGGGCCGGCAACGCGGAAGAACTCGCCTTCGTGGTCCAGTTGATGGACCTTGTCGGGCGAGAAGTAGCGTCCTGCCGCCGCGTCCCGGATGATCGCATCGTCCTCCCAGCTGTCCCATAGCCTGCGGACGATGTCGACAAATTCCTCGGCGCGCTCGTAGCGCCTGTCATGGTCCATGATCTTCTCGAAGCCGAAATTGCGTGCCTCGATCGAACTCGTCGACGTGACGACGTTCCATCCCGCACGGCCACCCGAAATATGGTCCAGAGACGCGAAACGGCGGGCGACCGCATACGGTTCATTGAACGTGGTCGACATGGTCGCGACCAGGCCGATGTTTTGCGTGACTGCGGCAAGCGCCCCCAGCAGCGTGCTGGGCTCGAGCTTTCCGGCGTAATCGGTAGCGGCGAACGCCTCCCTGCCCTTGATATTGGGATAACCCATGGAATCGCCCGAAAAATAGATGTGCAGCTTTCCCTGCTCGGCCTTCTTCGCCAGCCGGGCAAAGTTGCTGAAGTCATGCTGATCGAGCGGGCCTTCCCTGGGATAGCGCCAGCCTCCTGGGTGAGAACCGCTGTTGTGAATAAAAGCTGCCAGAATTAGCTGATGCGGGTCCGCCATGCGGTCTCCTTCAGGTCCGGCGAATGTCAGGGTGGGGAACGCTCATTCGACGCGGTAGGTCCGGCCGCCGACACAGGAGAAAAGGCGGCCGTCGGCATCATTCACGACTTCCACCACTCCCTCCTTCATGTAAATCAGGTCCTCGAAGTGGAACTTGCCGATTTCGGGCTGGAACCAGGGCAGATCGCAACTGATCACCATTCCATCCACCAGTTCGAAATCGTGAATTCCGCCGCCCGGATGCGGGACGTAATAGGTATTAATCGGGGTTGAGACAACCAGCGCCTCGACCTGCTCACGATCCATGAGTTCGTCGGCGCGGTCCCGGTTAAGCAGCATACGTGATTTCCTTCTTGTAGCCTGGTTGCGGTTGCTGGTGACAGTTCATTCAGGGGCCCAGTACGCCGGCAGGGACCACACCCACGTTGTCGGCGCCGCCTGCGAAACCATAGCCCTTCAGAGTAATGACTGCCAGTGCCGATGGCGGCTCCCGGTCGCTTCCTGCCACTCGTTTGGCCAGCCTCTTGAGGCTCTTTGCTCCTTCCGCCACCCGCCGCCCCCCGAGCTTGATCTCGAAAGCTGCCCAGCGCCCATCTGTAGCTTCCACAATCGCATCCACCTCCAGCCCATCCTGCTCGCGGTAGTGATAGACACGCGCGTCGGCGGCCTGAGCATAGATGCGGAGGTCGCGGATGATCATGGATTCGAACAGGAAACCCAGGAACTCAAGATCACGCAGCAACCGTTCCGGTGTGGCTCGAAGAGCGGCAACTGCGACTGACGGATCCACGAAATGCCTGACCGGCGAACTACGGAGAGTTGTCCGAGATCGCAGATGCGCGGCCCATGCGGGTTGGTTTTCCACCACCATGAGCCGTTCCAGGTCTTCAAGGTACTCGGCGGCGGTGTCCCGATTCAACCCGTTGCCGCTGCCGCCAACATCGGCTGCGAGCCTGGAGACAGCCACCGGAGTTGCAATATTGCGGGCCAGCGAACGAATCAGGCGTTCCACCTTGACCGGATCCCTTCTTTTCCCGCTAACTCTTGACAGGTCGGCGCGGCATATCTCGTCAACGTATCCGCGTCATGGCGCCAGCGTTATGGAGAATGCAGAAACAATAGCCTTGGCGATCTCTGATTACAAGCTGTAACGGGTAATTTATAGAGGAAATAAAGAGCAAATAAAAGGTATAAGAAAAGGCGAATTAATGAACAGATGACAAGCTGTTTATCGAAAATGTGGCCGAACGAAGCACAATTGGCCTGACATTTGTGGTGGTGAAGGGCCGTAGCGGCAGGAAGCCGGCCCCCGGCGTAACATGTATTGTGGCGATCAGCAATTCAATGAGGTCTGGACAACTGATGATCAACCGGCGCGAATTCGTCTTGGCTGCCGGCATAAGCGCTACGGCTCTTGCGCCACCTGCACCTGGCGCCGTAAATCCCGTGTCCTACGCGACCGCCCCGGAGGGCCCCTGGGAATCCTGGGGAGAGTTGCGCCGTGCGGGAGGGGTTCTGCATTACGCAGCAACGGGACCGGACGACACGGACAAGCCGCCTGTCATCCTGCTGCACCGGCTGGGTGGCTGGTTGTCCGATTGGCGGCACGTGGCCGCAATTCTTGGCCGGGAGCGGCGCGTCATTGCGTTCGACCTGCCCGGTCACGGGGGATCCCAGTGGCAGGGGCGCCCCCCGTACATCCAGACTCTCGGCGAATCGGCCTCCGTGCTGGTCGGGGCATTCGATGAATTGGAAATCGACACGGTGGATCTGATCGGCACGTCACTGGGCGGATGCGTGAGCGTGATCCTGGCGGCGCTCTGGCCGGAACGAATCAACAAGCTGGCGATCGTCTCGTCAGCGTTGGCGCCACGCCGGTCTCTCGATCAGATCCGCGTCCTGATTGACGAAGTGCAAGCCGATCTGTTTGATGAGAACGGTCTGCCGATCACCTTCCGGGAAAGCATGCTGAGCGAGACGTTCGGTATTGTAGATACCCACGATATCTATGTGGAGAGCCTCGCCAGCCGAGAAGCGGCCGGGCTCTGGATCCAGCCATCGGAAAGGGGCGTCGCCATCACCGATATCGTCGGAACGCTCGCCCGGGTGACAGCTCCGACGCTCATCGCGTATGGAGAAAAGGACCGGGCCTACGGAAAATATCGCGCCGGCGCCGAAGCCGCGCTGCCGGACGCAATGTTCCTCGAAATCGCGAATTCCGGCGCATTCGCAATGCAGGAGGAACCTGCCGCATTGGCGCGGATGCTGGGCGATTTCATCGAAACCGATCGCACTGACTAGTGCCTGCCTGTTGACCCGCAGTATGGAGAATATCGCCTGATGCGACCTATAAAAGCCTATGCACCCAGCCGCCTCGGCCAGTTGCACTATCGGATTGTGACTCCCGAAGCGGCTTCGCAGCCGCCGTTGCTGTGTCTGCACCAGACGCCAAGCAACAGTCGCCAGTGGGAACCCATACAGCCGTTCCTGGCAAAGGACCGGATGGTCGTCGCTGCCGACACGCCGGGTTACGGCATGAGCGATCCGCCGCCCGAACCGCTGGCAATCGGGGACTACGCCGACGCGATGTTCAGCTTCATGGAGCACCTTGCAAGCCGCGGGATCATTGCGCCGGGTCCTTTCGACGTGATGGGTTATCACACGGGCTCGATCACCGCCACGGAGATGGCGCGCCGGGACAGCCAGCGGGTTCGGCGTTGCGTTTTGTTTGGCCTGGCGGCGTACCCTGAAGACGTTCGTGTCGAGCGACTCGACCGACTAAGTGAACGTTTCCCGCCGCCGGACCGGACGCTTCACCATGTCGAGAAACTCTGGTCGCTCATTGGCGAGCTGGCGGACCCCGGAATACCGGCCGAAGAACTCCATATCGGCATGGCCGACGCCCTGCGTCTGGGAAAGAGGCTCCCGTGGGGCTATATCGCAGTCTATCGCTATGATTTCCTGGGCGCCATGACTGAAGTCAGCCAACCGGTGCTCATTCTCAATCCCGAGGACGACCTGTGGGCCGTGACCCACCAGACCTCGCACCTTTTCAGGAACGGACGGCGTATCGACATCCCGGGATTCTCCCACGGTGTTCTTACTATTCGGCGCGACTACCTCGTCGAGGAGATTGAGCGCTTCCTGAGGCAATGACCAGGCAGATCAAGCGGCTGGGCATCGTCGCCTTGATTGTGGCGTCAGGCGCCGCGGCATTTGTGTTCGCCGCCCGCACCGGACTCTTGACACCGGGCGAGGCGGCCCTGCGCGCCCGCTACGAATTGCCGGAATCCCAATACGCCAGTGTCGATGGGCAGACGGTGCATTTCACCGACCAGGGCGAGGGTCCGGCTGTCGTGCTCGTTCATGGCACCTACGGAAGCTTGCGCAATTGGAACGAGTGGGCCGAGGCAATGGTCCCGCGCTACCGGGTCATACGCTTCGATCGCCCGCGCATGGGCCTGTCCGGCCCGGCGCCTGACGGGCGGACCGGAAGTGAACAGGAACTTCGTGTCATTGACGCGCTCACGGAAAAGCTTGGCGTGGAGCGCTTCTTTCTGGCGGTGACCTCGAGCGCCGGAGTTTCCGGTACCGCATATGCCGCGGATCATCCGCAGCGGATACGCGGCCTGATACTGAGCAACATCTCCGTCGGGTCCTATACAGGGCGAGCGGAGCGCCCGGTAACCTTGCGTTTCCTGCTGGCGATGGATCCCTGGCTGAACGGTTGGCGCTCAACCGAATTCTGGCGTCAGGTCCTGCTCATCAATCTCGAGAACGATGAGAAGGTCACGGAAGATCTTGCCCGCGAGTGGTCGGAATTGAATAACCGGGCGCAGCGCATGCCACCCCCTGCTCTCGGTAACCGAGCGGAGCTTTCTCAACGGACCATCGAGGGTCTCGGCCGTATGTCGGTGCCGACGCTATTACTCTGGTCCGATAACGACCACGAGCGGCCCGTGGGAATCGTCGGCCGCTACGGCTTTGAACTATTGGGTTCTTCGGACAGGAAACTGGAGATCGTGGCGAATTGCGGACACATCCTGCCGCTGGACTGCGGATCGGAAAGCGCGCGCAGTGCGCTGGCCTTTTTCGACCGGCTCACCGCAGCCGAATCGGAGTAATCAAGCGATCAGGCGGACGCCTCGGAGACGAATTCCGCAACCCGCTCGACCCACCTCTGCGGATCCAGCATCAACGAGAAGGAACCGCCCTCGGAAAATACCTCCAGGCTGAAGTCGGGCCGCCGGGCGGCCACCTCCCTGTCCTTCCCGTGAAGGCTGTCGTCGCTGTCCGTGAGGATACGCGTGGGCGCACGAATCCTGTCCAGATCAGCCGCCATGTCGTTGGAGAAAACAGCCCGGTAAGTGGGTGTGTCGAAGCCGGCCCACCAGGCGCCCAGCGTTCCCCAGTTCGCCGTCGAAAGCCCGCGAGGAATGGGCGCGCGGCTGTGTATTGCGGCAAATGTCTCCGACATGTGCGAACCGTCCCCTTGCAGCTGGACCTGCGGCGCGGCTTGCGCAAGCCTGGACTCCCGCTCGGCCGCGCTGTACACCGGACATCCATGCAGCACGACGGAAGCTGTGCGGTCGGGATGGCGGGCCGCGAACGATGCGGCAATTGAAGCGCCGGTGTGGTGCCCGGCCACGGCGACCCGCTCCACGTTCAGGCCATCGAGAAGATCGACTAGATTGTCGGCAAGGTCGGCGATTGTTACCGAGTCCGGTGGAGGGTCCGACATCCCGTAACCCGGATTGTCCGGCGCGATCGTGTCAAATCCCATATGCGCCAGGAGGGGTTGTATGTCAACCCATTCCGCCAGACCGAACGGCGTTTGATGCAGTAACAGCACTGGCGTCTTACGCTCGCTTCCGGCCTGCCCGCCCAAACGGCGGTAATGCAAGGCCCCAAGCCGGCACTGCACATAACCCTTCCCGCCCGCCAGGGCCGAGGCGCCGGTCCATTTGTCTCCCACACCCGCATAACGGGCCTCTCCGGTACTCACTGTTGTCTCTCCTTGCGCCATTGCCGCGCTTATCCATTGCCCGCGCCCGGCCACCGCGCCGCCGATGAGGCCCCCGATGACCGTTCTGCGACGCATCAAAACTCAACCAGCCGCTGGCCCAGCAAACGGCCGAAAACGATGCAAGGCATGACCATCATTCCGCCGACAAATGCGTTGCCCTGGAGTTGCCCGGAACCCAGGATTTCACCCGCGGCGTACAAGCCCGGGATTGCGGCGCCGTCCGGGCGGACGACCTGCAGGTTCTCGTTGACGGCAACGCCCACGGTGGAGGATACGGACCCGCCCTGCTGGCGGATGGCATAAAACGGGGGCGTATCGATAGATGCGGGCAAATGGGACCGGCCCAGCGCATCCCTGCCCAGCGCGACTCCGGCGTTGAATTCCGCGACCGTCCTCGCCAGGGCCCCGCCCGGCACGCCGATATCCTCCGCGAGCGATTCCAGGCTGTGGGCCCTACGGAAAACCTCGCAGGTGTTGAATGCCTCCGCCATCTGCTCTTGAGACCATTCATACACGATCGGCGGCACCTGGCGAAAAATGGAATCGTCGAAAACGATCCAGTAGCGCAACTCCGGCTGGTCAAGCAGCGCGTGCTCGCGAACATCAATGCTGGGCTCGTCTTCCCTCACGAAGCGCCGGCCGTGGGCGTTCACGTAGATTTCCCAGGGCAGCCGCGCTTCGGGATAGGTATTGGCCCGGCCGAGCATGGACTTGGGGTACGGTCCGTCCTCCAGCAGCCAGCCGAAGTTCGAGAGGTACTTGTCACGCCCGCGCAGGTACCCGCCCGCCGCAACCGCCAGATCGTAGCCGTCACCCTGGGCAAACTCATACGCGCCGTTCAGGTACAGCTTGTAACCGCACAGGCGCCGGAACATTACGGGATTGGACGCGTATCCGCCGCTTGTCAGCACGACGTTTTTTCCGGCGGCCGACGATTCCCTGCCCTCTCGATCGACGAGTTCGACGCCATTCACGACACCGTCGCGATCCTGCATCAGGCCCGTCACCCTCGTTCCGGTGAGGACCTTGATACGGCCAAGGGCTTCCTGCTCGCGCATCGCGGGCTCCAACACTTCCAGCACCGATTTGCCGAAGTCGTTTCCCCAGTAGTAACGCGCCACCTCGTAACGTTCATGCGCGCTCTCGATGGACGGGCATTGGTCCTGGACGTCGAAACCGAGTTCCATCATCCAGTCGAAAGCGTCCGCGGCGTTGAAGATGCTCAGCCTTGCGAGCACCGGATCGATCGTGCCGCGGCTGATGCGCATCACCTCCTCCAGGTGCTTCTCGGGCGAATCCTCGATGCCTTTCTCCGCCTGCAGGCGGGTGCCGGCCGCGCTCATCTGTCCGAAGCTCACCAGCAGCGTTCCGCCGATCTTCTCCGCCGCTTCGACGAGCAACACCCGCCCGCCACGTTGCGCCGCCAAGGTTGCCGCCGGGAGGCCCGTCGTTCCGGCGCCGACCACGATCATGTCCCACGGCCCGAATTTCGAATTACTACTCATGCCATTTCTCCCAATCAGGTTCCCTTTAGTCCCACGTTACGGGCACGGTCACGGATGTACGCACCGAACCAGTCCAGATTGCGAAACCGCAGGGTTCCCCGACCGACGGCGCTGGAGGCGTGCGCCATGCCTGCGACGAGCCGAAACGCCTTTGCCAGCAGGAACAGTTCCGCATGCTCAAGCTCCGCGGCTGTGAACGGACGCACCGACGCATAACCTCGCTCGAATGCCTCGCCGTAAACGGGCGGGAAATCATAGAACAGGTTGCCGAAGGTGAAATTCTTCACGTCCTGCATGAGGAAGTCGTGCCCCGTGGCGTCAAAATCCAGCAACGTTATCTGGCCCTTGTCGTCCACGTGAACATTGCTTGGATGAAAGTCCCGATGACACAGTCCAAGCGGAACGGGCTCCAGCGCAGCCCGCTCCAGGCGCTCGACGAGCAGGGGAGCCAGCCTCTCGTAGAAGCGGGCATCCTCGGGCCGGTCGTGAAGGAATTTGAGCAGTGGCGGCAGGTTGACCATGAAATTCACCACATCATCGGTTGACGGTTGCTTCCCGCCAAGGTACTCGAGGCCCAGCAGGTGCATGTCTGCGAACAATGCGCCGATGCGCTCGGCGGTGCGCTCGTCCAGTGCTTCGCCGAATTTGCGCCCAGGCGCCCAGGTATACATTGCGACCGCGCGCGCGCCTTCCGGGGAGTCGACCTTGAAATACAGTTCACCGTTGCGCGTGCGCAACGGTGTGGACGCCGGGAAATTTCGCTGCCGCAGATAATCCAGGAAATCAAGCTCCACCTTCACGATGTCGACGTCGCGCCAGCTCTTGCGCCACACGCGCATGGCATAGCGGGAATCCCGGTCCCGGATCAGGTAGACGTCGTTCATGCCTCTGTACAGGAGATAGGCGTAAACCTTGCCGATCAAGGGATAACGGCGTGCCGCTTCCTCTGCAATCCAGTCGGGATGCAACACAGAGTGCGCGATCCGGGCATTGTCAACGTTATTCATAGGGTAAGGGATTCTGGCATATACTGCCCGGCAAGTATCCGGCGACCCGGACGGCACGCCTGAACTGCCGTCTATAACAGGCTTCGTCATGAACCGAGAACTGTTTCTGGCCGTATTGCTTGTGGCGCTGGCGGTTCAGTCATTTCCCCAGCCCGGCTTTGCGGACGAATTCGCCGATCAGCGGCTCACCCTTGAGTCGCTGCGGCAGAAGTATGGCGATCCGGATGGGCGGATCGCAGAAATCGGAGGCGTTGAGGTCTACTACAAGGACCAGGGCGAGGGTCCGGCCATCCTCATGATCCACGGTTCACGGAGCTCGCTGCGTACCTGGGATCGAGTAGCGCCCGAATTCCTGGATCGCTACCGGGTGATCCGATACGACCTGCCGCCTAACGGACTGTCCGGACCGGTGTCCGACGAAGCCGTCAACCGCATGGAACCCGCGGACCTGGCCGCAGGGCTGCTGGATCACGTGGGGGCCGGCCAGGTGACCTGCGTTGGCGTATCCAGTGGCGGAACCACCTGCATGTACCTGGCGGCCACCTACCCGGACCGGGTGAACCGGCTGATCATGTCGAACTCCCCTTCGGACCCGGTAACAACCGACCACGTCAACCATCCCCCTGAATTCAAGGCAGCCCTGGAGGAATTCGTGGAAACGGGATTCGAATCGGAGAATTTCATCAACCTGTTCCTGGATTTCTACAGCGGGGACCCCCAGCGGATTTCCGAGCAGACACGCCGCGAATACTACGATTTCAACCGGCGAGTGAAAGAGCCCAATCCCATCGCAATGATCGGGCTTGTCGCCGATCACGAAAAAACCAGGAAGGCGATGGCCAGCGTGCGCGCACCGGCGCTGTTGATCTGGGGTGGCCGCGACGCGCTGCTGATACCCGCAGCGGCCGGAACCCTGGCCAGCTACCTTGAGAATACGCAGGTCTCGACCGTATTCATGCCGGACGTGGGCCACTACCCTCCCCTGGAATCTCCGCTAAGGTTCGCCAGGATCGTCGCTGCGTACATCGAGGGCGCTACGCCGAACGCGACCCCTTGAGAATGCCCGCCTGTGGTGCTTCCTTCTGGGCGCGCTGATCGCGGCCGGTAATGACTTCCCTTGCGGCCTGCAAGCTATGCGGCTTGTCGGATGCGCTCCTGGGCCAAGTCGTAGGCAACTTGCATACGCAGCCACATTTCCGCCGTGCTCCAGCCGAAATCGTTTTCCAGGCTCAGCGCCAGGCGTGGCGTAATTCGGCCTTCGCCGGCCAGGATGCGATTCAGGCCCGCGCGGGAAATTCCCAGGCGCTCCGCCGTTTCCTTCACTGTCAGGCCCGCCGCCCGAATGCACTCATAGCGCAAGAATTCCCCCGGATGCCTCCGCAGGGAATCATGCAGTTCGACGCGCTCGGCGTCGTCGTTCGTTTTGCTCATCTTTCCACCCTCCGTCAGTGGTAGTCCACCAGGTCGATATCGACGGCTTCGCCGCCTAAGCGACCATCCCTTCGAACAGTTCGACCTGCTTCTCCAGTGGCCCCGCCGATGCGGGAAACAGCTCGACTAGCGCCTCCGACGGCACATTTCCGAGTTCCCTTGGTTCCAGTTTGTGCAATCCTCCCCCGTAGACGCGTCCTTCACCAAGCATGGCCTGCGGGGAAATCCGGTTAAGGCGCTCCCACACCTGCCGTTTCAGTTCTGGCCTATCCAGCAAGGCGCGCTTGAAAGGCTCCCTTGGGTACAACATCAAATATACGTTCGCCGCCGTCGCCTTCGAATCGTTCAGAATGAAGCGAAACGGCCGGCCATTCTTCTTGTTGCTCCGGCCAAGATAAGTGCAGACAAACGGTGCCGGAGGGCGATATTCCTGTGTGTACCACCTCGCCCGATGCCGGCAGAGATAACGATCAGCGATACCCTCCGCCTTTCCTTCTTCCAAATATGTCCACAAGCTTGGATATCGCTTCCTAATCTCATTTTCCGTCCAAGGAGGATCAAGCAGAAATAATCGTCTCTCCAGAACCGGATTGCCATCGCAGTCACACTTGATCTCGTCGTCCGGAAGATAGCGTGGGCTCGGCAGAATTGGCTTGAATGCCTCCATGGGCAACCCACGGCACTCGATCTCTCGCTCCGACAATATGAAATAACGGTTGTTGCCCGTAGCAAGGCCCCGCTGAATCTTAAAAAAATCGCCTAGCACCGGCCCTTCTACTGTTTCATGGGTTTCCTTCATCGGATAGCGCGTCCACTTTGGATCGTGGCGCAGAGTCTCCATCGAAACCAATCGTTCCAACTTCGGTCGTTCCAGAGTGCCCCCGAAAGTGAATCGTACGTTCCCTGCTATTGGAGGTGGCGCGTTTCGAAACCAGACAATGGCAGACGACACATCCGCGTCACCGAACTGCACATCATTTGGATCGAAGCGATGAATGTGCAAGAGCGTCACCTTGTGGAGCAGATAACGCTTAACCGAGACACCGTAGTTCACATCCATGAACTCGCTCGGAATCAACCACCCCGCCAGGCCGCTTTCGGCCATCCACGCATGGCTCAAACCCAGGAAATAGCAATAGAGGCCAGCCAGTCCGCTGATGTCTACACCGCACGCGTTTCGCGTGCTCATCTTCAATCGCTGTTTCTCGCCACTGACGATGTGGTGATGCCGCACATAGGGAGGATTGCAGATCAACAGATTGAATCTCTCGCCGGGTACCGGAGCCTCAGCCTGTGTGAAGTCCTCAAGGCGCACATCCAGCCCAGCATCGCCCCATAGTTTCATTGCCGGGCAACCATAATGCGGATCGATCTCATACCCCACAGCAGTACTGATTCGGCTTTGCGGAAAAACATTCCGCAAAGCCGAATAGAACGATCCTGTTCCTAGAGCTGGGTCGATGAACCGTACTTTCTCGCTCTTGCCAAAATGCTCCTTCGCATAGCGTTGAATATCCACTGCCAGGGCTGTCGGTGTCGCGAATTGCCCCTTTTTGTTTCGGACTGTGGAGTCCAGTTGCTTGTCCAGCACATCTTGCAGAGCCAGTCGCTGAGCCTCGAGTTCTGCAACGGATTTCTTCATCATCTACAAACCAAACTCGCCAAGATCGTTGATGCGATGCTCCCATACCCAGTCGATACCTTCCGCAGCTTCGTAACCGAGGTAGCCGCTGTCGAAATATCCGCACAAGAACAGGATGTAACGCACATCGTTACCGTAAGTTCTTCGCAGTAGAGTCATCTTCGCAGCTTCTTCCTTGCGTCGTTTGTTGACATTTGTGAAATCTCCCGCTGATTTTGCTTCAATCAGCAACGGTAGTTCGCCTGCTTTCGCTGCCTTGGGCATAACTACGGCATCCACAGGGATATTGACGGCTTTGGCGGCCCCATTCTGCTTGACTGGAATGTTGAGCCGGTATGAAAACGTCCCCGGCTGCATCTCGTTGTACTTCGTGCCTTCGCCAGCCGGTCGGTTTTTGTATCCCCGAGCCCCCAACCAGTCACCGATCGCGGTCAGTTGACGCTTCTCCTGTGCGTTGCGGATGATTGGGTTGGCAACGGCGCCGCATAGTCGATCCGCCACAATGGTCGCCGCCCTGTACAGTTCCTGTTCGGAGGGTTCATCCCCACGATCCAACCAAGCAAAGACATCGGGATCAGCCATCCTCTCGATAATCATCCCGATCTTCTCAAGATCTCGGTTGATCTCACGTCGGGGCATTCGCGGAGGGAGCCTATTGTCTTTCTCCATTACCTTGACCAAGTTCCCTGAGACGCCCGTGAGTCCAATCAGCCGGTCTATTGCCAAAGGTGGACAAGTGGACATTCGCAATGACGGCAACACAGAGGGATTCGCTCTCAGGAGTTTCGCCCCTACATTCGTCAGGTTCTTCGTCGATTTGAGTGTCGCCTCAACATCCTTGGTGGTCTGCACTCGGGTTGTCCGGTAGGCCTTCGGCGCAAAGCGCAGGAACCAGTTGTTGTACATATCCACCGACTGTGCGATATCCCTTTTCCACCGGTCCGGTTTGTCTCTGTTTACCGCCATCACTGGAACTTCTGCTGAATCGTGCCTGCTACCCTCTCGGCGGCTTTACTAAGCTTGGTCGAATCGTCAGCGCCCATCAGCCGTCCGCGCAATTGCCGTCTGCATCTCCTACAGCATGGAACTGGAACACAACGCTGTAGCGCCTTAGCACGAGAGACGATAAGACTCGCGCCGCGGCGCGAGTC